>Ga0307380_10002837_pt1 | contig 24249 bp, 28 predicted proteins | sample UN3MG_FD_202239 | JGI IMG/M metagenome (GOLD analysis project Ga0307380, IMG submission 202239) | Soil microbial communities from Risofladan, Vaasa, Finland - UN-3 | ecosystem: Environmental > Terrestrial > Soil > Coastal area > Acid sulfate soil | place: Finland: Risofladan, Vaasa | collected... | reverse complement strand
ATTGCCTAATATATCAGCGCCCACCTGAGCAGATTTCGCCACCCCCGCCAACCGCACCAAATTTTCACCAACGATTCCAACACCCTCCGAAACTGGCACGGTCCCTGCAATACCACCCTTAGCAAGGCACGCGCGCGGCGGGTTATCTCACCCCCGTGCCCACAGGTACAAAGGGAGAGCCCGGTGAAAAAAGTCGAAGCAATCATCAAGCCTTTCAAGCTCGACGAGGTCAAGGAGGCGCTGCAAGAGGTTGGCATCCAGGGCCTCTCGGTGTTGGAGGCCAAGGGCTTTGGCCGCCAGAAGGGCCACACCGAGCTGTATCGCGGGGCCGAATACGTCGTCGATTTTCTGCCCAAGGTGAAGATCGAGGTGGTGGTCGCCGACGACCAGCTCGATGCCGTCATCGAGGCCATCATCGGCGCCGCCAAGACCGGCAAGATCGGCGACGGCAAGATTTTCGTCTCGTCGGTCGAGCAAGCAATCCGTATCCGCACCAGCGAGGAAGGACCGGACGCGCTGTAAATTTCAGCGCCCGCCCGCCAGCCACCTACAACCCAGATACACGAACAGAAGGAACACCCCATGACCACTGGAGCCGAATTCGTAGCACGGATCAAGGATGAGGAGATCGCCTATGTCGATCTCCGCTTCACCGATCCGCGCGGCAAGATGCAGCACGTCACCGCCATCGCCGACATCATCGACGAGGACTGGGCCGACGAAGGTTTCATGTTCGACGGCTCGTCGGTCGCCGGCTGGAAGTCGATCGAGGCATCCGACATGAAGATGATGCCGGATCTCGACAGCGCCTATATCGACCCGTTCTATGCCGAGAAGACGCTGGCGCTGTTCTGCACCGTGGTCGAGCCGGATACCGGTGAGATGTATGACCGCGACCCGCGCGCCACCGCCATCAAGGCCGAGCTGTACCTGAAAAACTCCGGCATCGGCGATCTCTCCTACTGGGGACCGGAAGCCGAGTTCTTCCTGTTCGATGATGTCCGCTTCCAGGTCTCCATCAACAAGGTCTCCTATGAAGTCGATGCCCAGGATGCCTCGTGGAACACCGACACCTCCTACGAGATGGGCAACATGGGCCACCGGCCCGGCGTCAAGGGTGGCTACTTCCCGGTCAATCCCACGGATAGCGCCCAGGACATTCGCTCCGAGATGCTGTCGACCATGAAGCGCATGGGCATGAAGGTAGACAAGCACCACCACGAGGTTGCGTCCTGCCAGCACGAACTCGGTCTAATTTTCGGCACCCTGACCGAACAGGCCGACAATCTGCAGAAGTACAAATACGTGATCCACAACGTCGCCCACGCCTATGGCAAATCGGCAACCTTCATGCCCAAGCCAATCTCCGGCGACAACGGCACTGGCATGCACGTCAACCAGTCGATCTGGAAGGACGGCAAGCCGATCTTCGCCGGCGACCAGTACGCCGATCTGTCGGACGAAGCGCTGTGGTACATCGGCGGCGTGCTGAAGCATGCCAAGGCGCTGAACGCCTTCACCAACCCGGGCACCAACAGCTACAAGCGGCTGATACCGGGTTTCGAGGCACCCGTTCTGCTGGCCTACTCGGCCCGCAACCGCTCGGCCTCCGTCCGCATCCCATGGACCGAAAGCCCGAAGGCCAAGCGCGTCGAGACCCGGTTCCCGGACCCCTCGGCCAACCCCTATCTGTGCATGGCGGCGCTGTTGATGGCAGGTCTAGACGGGATCAAAAACAAGATCCATCCGGGCGAGCCGGCTGACAAGGACCTCTATGACCTGCCGCCGGAGGAACTGGCCGGCATTCCCACCGTATGCGGGTCTCTGCGCGAAGCGATCGGTTGCCTGGAGGCCGACATGGACTTCCTGCTGGCCGGCGATGTCTTCACCCGCGGCCAGATCGAAGCCTACATCGACCTCAAATGGGAGGAAGTCTACGCCTACGAGCACACCCCCCACCCGATCGAGTTCCAGATGTATTATTCCTGCTGATCGGCCTCGTTTGACCAACCAGGGCTGCTAAACAGGAGGCGGGGCTACGGTCCCGCCTTTTCCTATCAGGAGACCACGATGACCGAGGTGAGTGCCGACAACCTGACCGCCCCCTCGCTGGCCGATATCGAGCGCCTCGCGCAAGCGGCCTATGACGCCCTACCCGCCATTTTCCGCCAGCCCTGCGAGGGCCTCGCGATCCGCGTCGATGATTTTGCCGACGACGACACACTTACTGAGATGGAAATCGATGACCCGTTCGAGTTGACCGGTCTTTACCAGGGCGTCGCTCTCACTGAAAAATCGGTGATGGATGTCACCGGCGGCCCGGACACGGTATTGCTGTTCCGCCGCCCGATCCTCGACGAATGGGCGGATCGTGGCGATGTGACCCTCGCCGCCCTGGTCGCCCATGTCCTGATCCACGAGATCGCCCATCATTTCGGATACTCCGACGACGACATCGCGGCAATCGACGACTGGCGGCTTTGACGCCGGAATCAAAACGGAGCCCCAAAAGGGCCCCGCTATAACACTCACTGAAACGAAGGTTCCTAGAGCATTTTCGAAGCGGATGGAATCATCCGCTGACTCGGAAAATGCGACCAGCCAATGTCTTAGAGCGCGTGACCTGATGCAATCAGGTCGCAAAGCGCTCTAGATCTTCCCAGCGACGAAAAGATCGATCTGGTCGCGGGCAATGCCGATGTCGCGCAGACGATGGTCGTCGAGCTGGTTGAGAGTAGCGGCTGCGCGGGCACGAGCGTGGCTGCGGGCGATGGCCGCAATCAGGGCGCTGATCATGGCGGGGTTCCTTTCACGGAATATTAAAGTTGCGTTGACAATCAAATGGGGGGCGGGTCGACGCATTTGTAGGCACGTCGCTGAATACCTGGTTTGCAGAAAATGCAATCCTTGGCGACTTTAACAACCAAAGGTGGTAAAATCACGGGTATTGAACGCAAAGGAGATTCTCATGGCATTTACCAAGGATCTACGACCCGCCTTCAGAAGTCGCTACAACCGCGCCCTCAATCTGCTTCAAGTGTCGGGCCGCACCCGGATCGGCCATGTCGATACCGGGATCAGCCGCCATCCGGCATTGGGGTTTGATGCCGCCGGCAACCCGCCACAGAACCTGCTGCTGGCCGAGGGGCGCGACTTTCTCGACCCCGGATCACCGCCGTTCTCGCCCCTGCGCGAGCCCGAAAGCACGCTCCAATGCATTCGCAACGGCAAACCCATCGGTGATTGCCTCACCGACTATCCCGACCACGGCACCAAGACGCTGTCGGTGATCCTGTCCAACAGCGGCAATCTGACCGGTCTCGCCCCCGGCGCGTCGGTGATCCCGGTGCGTATCGCCGACGGGCCGATCTTCGAAAATAACTCCCAGCGCGACAATATGGGTCCGGCAATCCACCACCTACTGGGGCTTTCACCGGTTCCGAGGGTGATCTCGATCAGCATGGGCAATCCAGGCCATGCCGGAGTGTGGCAGGTGCTGTTCTCGGCTTTCGGCGCCGATGCCGGCTTCAACAAGGTGACTCGCGGCGCCTTCGATGCCGCCTATCGGGCCGGCGTGATCGTGGTTTGCGCTGCCGGTCAGTTGATCGACAGGGTGATCTACCCGGCCCGCTACAAGACCACCATCGCTGTCGGCGGTATCCGGCAGGACGGCATCAACCACTACCCCAACGATGACTACGACATCCCCGAACGGGTCTATATCTGGACCCAGGCGGACGGTATTAACCGGGCGCTCTCCTATATCGAAAACGACGCGCCCAAGTTCAGCTATGCCGAGCAGCAGATGGGAGACGGAACCGACGATGTCAGCGGCACCTCCTACGCTGCCCCGCAGGTCGCCGCGGCGGCGGCGCTGTGGGTTGAGAGCAACTTTCATGATTTGCCCGAACCCGGAGACGTCGACGCCTGGAAAACCGTCGAGGCTTTCCGGGCGGCATTGGTCGGGTCAGCCCAGCAGGTCAGCTTGAAAATCCCGAGTACCGGCAAACGGGTCACCCGCCCGCGCCTCGACATCCACCAGCTGCTCGGTCACGCTCCGAACCTGCCTTTGGACGATGCCCATGCGCCAGAAACCCTGCGCCATAGCAATCAACGGTAGCTAGCGTCAGTTCATCCCCAGATCGGAACCGAGGTCGGCCGGCTTGATGGTGCGGGCGTATTTGACGATCACATCCAGCTCCTCCGGCGTCAGGCTGATCGGGTGGACCGTCGGCGGGCGGTTCTCCGGGAACGGTGCGGTCATGCCCTCGATTTGGGTGAAGGCCGGATGCGGGCGCAGCGTCCAAAACGCCTTCATCCGATCCTCCCAGTCTTCGATGGTCCGCAGCACGGCAAAGGACGGCGTCGAGCCGATTCCGCCCATGCGATTCTTCGGGCTGACCACATGGCAGCGGCCACAGTTGAGCAGGGTCAGTTTTTCGCCCGGCGCATAGTCCTGCGCAGTGGCGGCTGCTGGGTCAAGTAACAGCAGGGCCACGAGTAACCCTGATCGCCCAATTGTGCGGGTCAAGACTGTATTCATTCGGCAATGCTAAGCGAGGCCAACGCGGCAACGCAACCCGGCCCGGTCAAATTCCCCAGTCGGTTAAAACCGCCGCGCGTTCGGCATCCGGGGCCGTTGAGCAGTCGCGTATCGTTGCTGGATGGTTCGAGAACCGCGGTCCCGGCGTCGGCTGGTCCGGCGGTCCGGTGAATGTCCCGCGTGCCTGATTATGCGGGTGGCCGGGTGCCTCGGCCATGCCCAGCACCGGGCTGACACAGGCATCGGTGCCGTCGAACCGCAGCACCCACGCGTCGCGCGGAAGGGTCGCAAATTCCTCGGCGATGCGCGTTGCCAGCCTGGGCCACGATCCCCGGTCGTTCTGATCCCAGCCCTCGCCTTCCAACCCCAGCCCGGCCAGCAACGCCGCAAAGAACTGCGGCTCGATGGCGCCGACGGCCACAAAGCCACCATCGGCACAAGTATAGCACCGGTAGAACGGTGCGCTGCCGTCCAGCAGGTTGGTGCCGCGCCTGTCGCTCCAAGTGCCACCTGCCCGCCAGGCATATAGCAGCGCCATCTGACTGGCCGCGCCGTCCAGCATGGCCGCATCCACCACTTGCCCGGCGCTAGTGCGCCCGGCCTCGATCAACGCCGCCAGCATACCGAACGCCAGAAACAGCCCACCGCCGCCAAAATCGCCGACCAGGCTCAGCGGCGGCATGGGCGGCCCGTCCGCTGGCCCCATCTCGCCCAATGCGCCAGACAGCGCGATATAGTTGATGTCGTGCCCAGCAGTGCGGGCCAGCGGCCCCTCCTGCCCCCAGCCGGTGACGCGGCCATAAACCAGGCGCGGGTTCAGCCCCAGCGCCGCCTCCGGCCCCAGCCCCAGCTTCTCCATAACGCCAGGCCGCAGCCCCTCGATCAACCCGTCGGCGCGGCTGATCAGGCGGCGGCCCAGATCCAGATCCACCGCCGCCTTAAGATCCAGCGTGATCGCCCTGCGTCCGCGATGCAGCACCGCGCCGCCGATATTGGCAATCAACCCGCCCCGCTCGGCGCTGGGCCGGGCGATGCGCAGCACCTCGGCTCCCAGATCGGCCAGCAGCATGGCGCCGTAGGGCCCCGGCCCGATCGATTCAAACTCGACAATGCGCACCCCCGCCAGCGGTCCCGACATCTGCTCGCCCTCCCCCATTTGCCGCGAAACCTTGGCAATCCGCGCCAGCCATTGCAAGCGATGCTTCACCACCCGTATCCTTTGCGCCGAAAAAGGAGCGCAGATGATCCGGCCCGGCCCTAGAAACAGCATCACCGATGTCCCCGGCATCCTGGTCGGCAACGCCGAGCTGCCGGAACTTACAACCGGCGTCACGGCGGTGATCCCCGAGCGTCCCGCCGTCGCCGCGGTCGATGTGCGCGGTGGCGGCCCGGGCACCCGCGAAACCGATGTGCTGTCCGGCGGCTCGACGGTGCAGGAAATCCACGGCATCGCGCTCTCCGGCGGCTCCGCCTACGGGCTGGATGCGGCAGGGGGCGTGATGCACTGGCTGCGCCAACAAGGGCGCGGCTTTGCCACCGGCGGCACCGTGGTGCCGATCGTCCCCGGCGCGATCATCTACGACCTGACCACCGGCGGTCCGAAGGACTGGGACTACCCGCCGTGGTGGGAGCTGGGCTACAGGGCGGCGGCGGCGGCGGGCACAAATTTTGCCCTAGGCAATGCCGGTGCCGGGCTCGGCGCCAAGGCTAGCACATTGAAGGGCGGGCTAGGCACCGCCTCGGTGCAATATGGCGGCGTCACCATCGGCGCATTGGCGGTCGCCAACCCGATCGGCTCGGTGGTGATCCCCGGCAGCCGCACTTTTTGGGCCTGGCCGTTCGAAATGGCGGGCGAATTCGGCGGCCAAACCCCGCCAACCGCACCGCTGACCGATCTGGACCATGACTTCACCCGCCCGCCCCGCACCAACACCACCTTGGTCGTCATCGCCACCAATGCGCAGTTGACCCGAGGTCTGGCACAGCGCGTCGCCGTGATGGCCCATGACGGCCTCTCTCGTGCCATCCGTCCGGTGCATTCGCCGCTGGATGGCGACACGGTGTTCGTGCTGTCGATCGGCGACCAAAAGCTGGCCGACCCCATCGCCGATCTTGCCCGGCTTGGCATGCTGGCGGCCGATTGCACCGCCCGCGCCATCACCCGTGGGGTCTTCGAGGCGCAGGCTTTGGCGCAGTGGCCCGCCTACCGCGACTTGCCATGAGTTATTTTCGTGCAATCGGCGTTGCCGACTTCTGGTCGCCGCTGGCCGCGTCGAACACCCACAACACCTCGGCCCCGGCTGGGTCGCGGGTCAGGATCAGCACCTCAGCCGGTCCGCGCCCGAGCGAGATCACCTCGGCGCCCTGTGGCAAGTTGAATGCCTCGGCGCTGACCGGACCCGACGCTGGCGCCGCACTCGGCCCACCCAACACGCCTAGCCGAACCACCATGGCCACCACCACCACAACCATGCCGCCAATCAGCACCACCATCAGCGCCATGACCAGCAGACGCAGCCGCCTGACCTGCGGCGGCTCCGCCAGGTCGTCGTCGTCATGTATCGGGCGGGGTTGAACCATGGTGAACCTTCCGGACGGGAACGGCGATGCCCCGGTTGAAATTACTATCACATATGACGAGGCTGGCCAGCGCCTGGACAAGGCCCTGGCGCTGCTTGCAGTCGACATTCCCGGCCTGTCACGCTCGCGCATCGCCCAGCTGATCGCCGATGGCGCAGTCACCGGCGACATGGGCGAGACGGTCACGGAGACCAAGCGCAAAGTCAAGGTGGGCGAGACCTTCACCCTCGACATACCGCCGCCGCAGCCGATCGACCCACAGCCCGAAAACATCCCCCTGACGGTGATCTTCGAGGACGCTGACCTGATCGTGATCGACAAGCCCGCCGGCATGGTTGTCCACCCGGCGCCGGGGGCGGTGACCGGCACCCTGGTCAACGCCCTGCTGCATCATTGCGGCGACAGCCTGTCCGGCATCGGCGGCGCCCTGCGGCCCGGAATCGTCCACCGAATCGACAAACTGACCTCCGGCCTGCTGGTGGTGGCGAAAAGCGATGCCGCCCATTCTGGCCTTTCCGCATTGTTCGCCGCGCATGATATCGAACGGCGCTACCTGGCCCTGGCATGGAGCGCACCCAGCCGTGCCGACCCGCGTTTGGCCGGAATAACCGGTGTCAGCTTCGAGCCGGGCGGCTGGGTCCGGATCGAGGCCGCCATCGCCCGCCACCCGAACGACCGTAAACGCATGGCAGTCGCCGCGCACGGCCGCCACGCCGTTACCCGCCTGCGCGCGATCGAGACCTTTGGCCCGCCGGAAAAACCGTTCGCCAGCCTGTTGGAATGCCGGCTCGAGACCGGCCGCACCCACCAGATCAGGGTCCATGCCACCTATGCCGGTCACGCCTTGATCGGCGACCCGGCCTACGGTCGCCCAAGAGTGTTGTCCGAAAAACTCGTCGCCGCGGAGGTTTCCGCCGCGCTACACGCCTTCCCGCGTCAGGCACTACACGCCGCCACGTTGGGCTTTTGTCATCCCGTCACCGGCCAAACACTGGCCTTCGAGGCCCCTCCACCCCAGGATCTGCACGAAATAATCGCGATCTTGCAACGGAATGACCACGAAATGCGTTGAATAAGTAGGCGAAACCCGCCCGGGACCTATGTTATAAGAAAATGAATAGGCCCGACACGCCGACAAGGCGACGAGCAGAAAGAGGGACCTGATGTTGAAGACATATACCGGCCTCCCCGCCCCCTCCCCGGAGCAGGGCATGAGCCGCTACCTGACCGAGATCCGCAAGTTCCCGATGCTGGAGCCGGAGCAGGAGTTTATGCTGGCCAAGGCATGGGTCGACCATGGTGACCGTGATTCCGCGCACCAGCTGGTTACCTCGCATCTACGCCTGGCCGCCAAGATCGCCATGGGCTACCGCGGCTACGGCCTGCCGGTGGCCGAGATCATCTCGGAGGCCAATGTCGGGCTGATGCAGGCGGTAAAGCGCTTTGAGCCGGACAAAGGTTTCCGGCTTGCGACCTATGCCATGTGGTGGATTCGCGCCTCGATCCAGGAATACATCCTGCGCTCGTGGTCCTTGGTCAAGCTCGGCACCACGGCGGCACAGAAGAAGCTGTTCTTCAATTTGCGCAAGGCCAAGGGCAAGATCGGCGCGCTGGAAGACGGTGACCTGCGCCCCGAGCATCTTACAAAAATTGCCACCGATCTCGGCGTCAAGGAGGAAGAGGTCGTCAGCATGAACCGCCGCATGTCCGGCGGCGGCGACAGCTCGCTCAATGCGCCGCTTCGGGGCGACGCCGACGGCACCTCAGAATGGCAGGATTGGCTGGCCGACGATGACGCCGACCACGCCGCGACCTATGCCGAGAACCAGGAACTCGACACAAGACGCGAGCTGTTGATCGAGGCCATGGGCGCACTGAACGAGCGCGAACGCCACATTCTGACCGAGCGTCGGTTGAAGGACGAGCCGGTCACGCTCGAGGATCTGAGCCAGGTCTACAATGTCAGCCGCGAACGCATCCGCCAGATCGAGGTTCGCGCTTTCGAGAAGCTACAGGCCAGGATGCGCGAACTGGCGGCCGAAAAGGGCATGCTCGCAGCGGTCAACGACTGATCCAGCCCAAATCAACACTGCGTCGTGACCCTCCGCATCTGCCGATGCGGAGGGTTTTCGTTTGACCGATGCCCGAAACGCTGTTACTAAACCATATGGTTAACTATAGACCCATCGACAATACCTTCGCGGCCCTTGCCGACCCGACCCGGCGGCAGATGGTTGAGCAATTGCTGCGCGGAGATGCCACCATCAGCGACCTCGCAGCGCCGCACGACATGTCGATGCCGGCGGCGATGAAGCATGTCCGCAAGCTGGTCGATGCCGGCCTGGTCCGGCGTGAAAAGAACGGGCGCAGCGTGACCTGTTCGCTCAACATCGACCCGCTCGACGATGCCTCGCGGTGGCTTCATCAGCATCTGGAATTCTGGAACCAGCGCCTCGATGCCCTGGACCGCTATCTCGCCCGACAAAAGGAGGCCGACAAATGAACATGCCCGCCACCAATGGCACTACCGACGACACGACGCTGATGATCCGGCGCAGCTATGATGCCGATGCAGCGACCCTGTTCCGGGCACTGACCGACCCCGAGGCGATAAAGGAATGGTTCGGCCCCGGGGTGGCGAAGGTCCGCCATGCATCAAGCGACCTGCGCGTCGGTGGCAAATGGGCCATCGAGATGATCGGCGACAATTGCGAGGAGCACAATGTCTCGGGTGAATACGTCGAGATCGACGCGCCCCGGAAGGTGGTCTTCACCTGGGCCTGGCGCTCGACCCCCGACAAGGTGAGCCAGGTGACCTATGCCCTCAGTCCAGCCGGCGAAGGCCGAACGAACCTAACGTTGACCCACGAGCGGTTGGCCAACGCGGAGGTTCGCGACAAGCACGGATACGGTTGGAACGGCGCTCTGGACAAACTGGCCCCATGGTTGGCCCGATAAGGAGAAAAACCATGCAACACGACTTCGTCACGCGCAAAAAATGGCTTGAAGCCCGCCGGGCGCATCTCAAGGACGAGAAAGCCTTCACCCAGGCCCGCGATGCGCTGTCCGCCCGGCGCCGCGCCCTGCCCTGGCTGAGGATCGACAAACCCTATGCCTTTCAGACCGGCGACGGCGAACAGTCGCTGTCAAACCTTTTCGGCCCGCACAGCCAGCTGATCGTCAGCCATTTCATGTTCGGCCCGGACTGGGAGCAAGGATGCCCTTCCTGCTCGTTCTGGGCCGATGGATATAACGGGATCGATATCCATTTGGCGCACCGAGACACCGCGTTCGTCGCGGTATCGAACACCTCGCTCGACAAGATCGAAAGCTATCGCGCCCGCATGGGCTGGACCTTCCGCTGGGTCTCGTCGTTGGGCTCGGACTTCAACCGGGATTTCCATGTCAGCTTCACCGCGGACGAAATTGCATTCGGCAAGGTCGACTACAACTACGTGAAATCCAAGTTTCCCGTCACCGAGGCACCAGGTATCAGCGTCTTCCACAAGCCTGATACCAATACTATCGTCCATACCTACTCGACCTATGCGCGCGGCCTAGATATGTTGAACCCTGCCTATCACCTGATGGATCTTTTGCCAAAGGGACGCGACGAGGACACCCTCGATTTTTTGATGGCATGGCTCCGCAGGCACGACCAATACGACGATTGAAACCGTTTCCAATTTAGCAAACCGGAGACCCAAGATGTCACAACACGGAACCATTCACTGGTCAGAACTGATCACCGGCGACGTCACAGCCGCGAAGACCTTCTTCAAGAACATTGCCGGCTGGCAGATCAATGAAATGCCGATGCCGAACGGCACCTACAATGTTTGCATGGCGGGCGAGAAACCAGTCGCCGGCATCATGTCCGGCGATATGATGGGGCAGCCTGATCATCCCCCCACCTGGATGACTTATATCGCGGTCGATGACGTCGACGCGGCCTGCGCGAAGACTGGCAAGACTGGTGGCAAAATCCTGAAGGACCCGTTCGACATACCCAACATCGGTCGGATCGCGATGATCAATGATCCGACTGGCGCAGTCGTCGGTTTGATCACACCTGCGCCGCACAGGTAATTACCCCGCAGGCGCGATACAGCCCTTAATGTCGGCGGCAAAGTCGCCGGCAAGTACCGTCATCCGCACTTGCGATCGGTCGATCCATACCGTCTCGTCCAGCAACGACAGACCGGCCGCGACCTGCAGGCGGCCGGTTCCGGGTGTCGCCGCCGTCTCGACACCAGTGAACCAGATCATGTCTGGCCCCTCGAGGATCACCACCGGGTCGGTCAGCGCACCGGCAAACTCCAGTTCGGCATCAAAGAGGCGCTTTTTCCCGGCACCGCTGATCCGGCAGGTCGCGGTGACCATGCCCTGATCGGTACCGGAACGTGGAACCGCCCGCTCGGCCACCGCCAGCGCGGCACCACCGCTGTCTGGCGCTCCGGGCTCGATCCGGGCCTGGACCGCGGTCTCCTCGAGCACGCAAATATCGCGGCAAACCCCCAGCGCCAGGCCCAGATCGATCTCGATCGCCTGACCGGGCTCGCTTGGCACCAAGCGGACCGGAAACACCACCTGTCCGGAATATCCCAGCGTGGTCAGCCCAAAGCTGTCGAAAAAGCCCGGCCGTGGCCAAAACACCTCGGCCGACCCCAGGTTTCGTGACTTCGACCAGTCAAATTGCGGTGGAATCCCTGCCGCCCCAGGATTGCGCCAATAGGTCTTCCAGTGCGGTGCGATATCAACCACCAGACCAATCATCCGGGCGCCATCCGGCTCGGCTCGGCCGGGCAGCAGACTAACCTGCACAAAAGATTCGCCGGTCGAGACCACCGCCTGCGACAGGACAGAATCAGGCGCGAGCACCGGCAAAAACACCAGCGCCGCGAAAACCATCAATCTCCGCGAGATCATCATGCTCAATGTGATACACTAGAAATTGTAAAAATGCTGCGATCTGCTGATAACGTTTGCGCGATTTCTTGCGCCAATGGTGCAATCGAGCCATTATCAGACTCATGATCGACGATCCGGAATCTACTGGGGCCGATGCGACCGAGGCCGAGTTTCTTGATGGGCAGCTGCTGATTGCCATGCCCGGCATGCAGGATCCGCGTTTTCATCGCTCGCTGGTCTTCCTTTGCGCCCACTCCGCCGACGGCGCCATGGGGATAATCGTCAACAAATGCGCCGACAATCTGAAGTTGGGGGATCTGTTCGTCAAGCTCGGCATTCCCGTTGGCGATTTGATCGCCGGGGCGCGGGTGCATTACGGCGGCCCGGTCGAAACCGGGCGCGGCTTTGTGCTGCATTCTTCGGACTACACCGCCGACGAGGCCACAATGAAGGTCGACGACGGCACCTCGATGACCGCAACGCTCGATATTCTCCATGCCATGGCCGGCAACCGCGGCCCGCACCGTGCCATTGTAGCACTCGGCTATGCCGGATGGTCGCCGGGCCAGCTCGAGGCCGAATTGCGGGCCAATGGCTGGCTCGCCTGCGAAGCCGACCAAGACCTGCTGTTCAGCCCCGACGAGGACAAAAAGTGGGACATGGCGTTGGCCAAGCTCGGGGTTCATCCGGCAATGCTGTCCTCGACCGGCGGGCGCGCCTAATCTATCGCTGACTATTCTGGCAGCCCCGCCTGCCGTAGTCCATCTGCGATCCGCTCAAGATCGAGCGGGTTCCGGTATGACAGCCCACTCGTATAAGCCTTGATCGAGAACTTCGGCTCCTGGCGCAGGACATCGCGGGCGGCGTCGCGGGCTTCATCCAGCCGGCCCAACTCGCCCAGCGCCGAGGTCAGGTTCACATAAGCCGAAAGATATCCCGTTTCACGCTTGAGCGACTCCCGATAACAAACAACTGCCTCGTCAAGACGGCCGGACATCCGATAGGCCGAGCCCAAGGCTCTCAGCATTCCGGGCCGATAGAACGGACACAGGCGCATCGCCTTTTTCACGAGGTTCAGGGCACGCTCGGGATGACCCGATTTGGTCATGACCGCTGACGCCACGCCACCCAGGATTTCGGCACTGTTGGGCGCGAGCGTGATAGCCTTTTCCGACATCTCGATCGCCTCGTCGTGCTCGCCCGCGTTCAGATGGGTAAGGGCCAGCATCCCATATGCTTCGGCGCAATCCGGGTCCAGTTCCAGGGCGCGATGACCACAACGAAAGGCCGCGGCCTGGGCCTTTTCAAACTGATCGCTGTTGCCAATCCCACCACCGACATCCGCTTCGGTGAAATGCAGCCAGCCGCGCATGGCCCAGGCAATCGCGTAGTCAGGATCCAGCTTCAATGCACGATCAAGCAACTCCCGCGCCTTGTGCTGTGCTTCGGCGGCGCCCCCCAAGGCGGCATCCGTCGCCAGGCGCACGCATTCCCAGGCCTCAAGGTTCTGGGTGCCGCTTGACCAGACCCGGTGCTGCTCACCCTCTCGCAGTTGCACATCCATGGCGACGACGATCTCGCGGGTGATCTCGTCCTGCACTGCGAAAATGTCTTCCAGATTTCGGTCATAGCGTTCGGCCCACATATGCAACCCGGCATTCGCGTCGATCAACTGGGCGGTGACCCGCACCCGGTTGCCGGCCTTGCGCACGCTGCCCTCCAACACATAGCGCACGCCCTGCTCACTGCTGACCTGCTTCACATCGACCGCTCGGCCCTTGTAGGTGAACGTGGAATTTCGGGCGACCACCAGCAGCCTTTTGATCTTCGACAAGGCGGTGATGATATCCTCGCTGATGCCGTCAGCGAAGAATTCCTGCTCCGGGTCGGCGCTCATGACGGTGAACGGCAGCACCGCGATCGACGGGTAATCGGGCAGCGCGAAATCAAGGCCGATTGCGCTCTCGAAGGCACTGACCGGCCTCGCCTCGGGTTGAGCCGAACCGGTAGCAAGGCGGTAGACGCTCAGCGGCTCGGGGATGTTCTTGACCTCGCGCAGGCCCAAATCCGCGAACACCAGATCGACCTTGTTGCGTACCTGCTCGAAGACCGTGCCGGAGATACAAACGCCGCCAGCCTCGGCAAGTCCCTCCAACCGGGCGGCGATATTGACGCCATCGCCAAAGATATCCCCCTCTTCAACAATAATGTCACCCAGATTGACCCCGATGCGCAACCGAACGCGGCTGTCTTCAGGCTGCTCCAGGCCGTACGCTTCGACAGCATTCTGTATTTTCGCGGCACAAGTCACCGCGTTCACGGCGCTGGCAAACTCGGCCAACACCCCGTCGCCCATCAGTTTGACAATGCGGCCTCTGTGCCGGGCGATCTCGGGCTCGATCCGCTCGTTGAGGCACGATTTCACCGCCTCCCGCGTGGCCGCCTCGTCGATGCTCATCATCCGCGAGTAGCCCACGACATCTGCGGCTAGAATGGCAGCGAGCCTACGTTCCAATCCCGGTCTCCTTTGGCCCGCAGCCTAGCCAGAATGAAGTCGCAAATCCATGTCTACGTCACAACGCCGAAAGCCCCAGGTCAACGCGGGTTTGCTCGATGACGCACCAAAGCGTATTGCTGCGGGCCTACGGCATGGAGGCTACACTATGAGAGAACTCGCGATCTTGACCTTCCAAACGCCCGATGGCGTGATGCAATCACCAACCAGCCCCGATGAAGACCCCTCGGGCGGTTTTACCAACGGCGGTTGGGCGGTCAATTGCTGGGCCGAGGTGATGGAACAGGTGATGCGAGAGGCGATGGCCGATCCCTATGATCTGTTGCTTGGCCGCAAGACCTACGAACTATTCGCCAACTTTGCGCCGAAAGCACCCAGCAACAATCGCGAGGCGCAAAAACTGAACAGCGCCAGAAAATACGTCGCAACATCTACGTTGAGCAACCTTGAGTGGAATAACTCGCATCCAATCACCGGGGATATCGCATCCGAGGTCGCACGCCTCAAGAAACAAGACGGCCCTTTATTACAAGTCCACGGTAGCTGGCAGCTCATCCAAACATTGCATTCCAATCAGCTGATCGACGAATACCGGCTATGGACTTTCCCGGTCATCGTTGGTTCAGGCAAACGCCTTTTCGCCGACGGCAGCGCACCAACTGGTCTGAAGCTGACGAAAACCGATAGATGCCCAACTGGCGCGACAATGACCTTCTATAGGCCGTAAACAGTACTCTGCTAATCCGTGACCCGACTAATCCGGTCAGCCCTCAGCGACGCATACAGCACATGGTCGCGCCACTTCCCGTCGATCTGGAGATACGCCTCCGCCACGCCTTCATACTTGAAGCCACAGCGCTCCAGCAGCCGCCGCGAGGCGATGTTGCTTTCCAGGCAACCAGCTTCCAGACGCGACAGATCGAGGCTCGAGAAAGCATGCTGGCGGACAACCAGAATCGCCTCGGTCATGTAGCCCTGCAGGGCGTATTCCTCGCCGACCCAATACCCCAGGGTCGCCGCCTGCGCGGGCTGACGGCGGACGTTTGACAGCGTTATGCCACCGACGATCCGGCCGTCCTTCCGGCGGAAAAGAAACAGCGGATAGGCCTCGCCCTGGCGAATTGCCCGCTCGGCCCAGGCCACCCGATTGCGGAAGGCGCGGCTGCTCAGGTGGTCGCGCGACCATACCGGCTCCCACGGCGACAGGAACGCCTGGCTTTCGCCGCGCAGGCTGGCCCATTGATCAAAATCTCGTGCCTGCGGCGGGCGTAACAGCAAACGGTCGGTCTGCAGCTCGTTGTTTGTTCGATTGCGCCGCGCGAACATCGGCTCAGGCCACCAGTCGCGCGGTCAGAGCCTCGACCGATCCGGCCCGTTCCACCGGGCCATACAGCGCCAGCGTCGGCTTGCCGGTCAGCATATTTGCGGCAGCGGCGCGCGCTTCGGCCACACCGACCGCGTCGATCTTCTCGACGATCTCCTCAAGCGGCAGAACCCGGCCCCACGCCGACAGCATCGATGCCAGACGTTCGGCCCGCGCCGACGCGCTTTCCAAGCCCATCAACATGCCTGCCTTGGTTTGCGCCCGCGCCCGGGCAATCTCTGTCTCATCGAGATCGCGGGTGGCGCGGTTCAACTCGTCCACCGTCAGGTTAACCAACTCCGCCAATTCCTCGACACCGGTGCCAGCATAGATCGTCATCATCCCGGCATCCTGCCAGGCGGAACATTGGGCAAAAATTGTATAGCACAACCCGCGATTTTCGCGTGCCTCTTGAAACAGCCGCGAGGACATGCCGCCACCAAGTGCCACCGACAGGATCTGCGCCGCGTGATACCCATCCTCCAGGAATGACGGCGTCGGCAGCGCCAGCGCCATATGGGCCTGCTCCAGCGGCTTGACCACCCGGTGCTCGCCCCCGGTATAGCTTGCGGCCTGCAGCGGCGGCGCCGACAAGGGCGTCATATCGCCGTACAGCGCTTCGGCCAACCGCACGATCTCGTCGTGGTCGATGTCGCCCGCCGCCGCCAGGATCATCCGGCCCGGTGTGTAGTGCCGGGCAACGAAACCGCCCAGATCACCGCGCCCAAAACCGCGCACCCGCTCCGGTGGCCCCAGGATCGCCCGGCCCATCGGCTGCTCCGGGAAGGCCGTTTCCTGCAGCCAGTCGAAGATGATGTCGTCGGGCGTGTCCAGCGCCTGACCGATCTCCTGCAGGATCACACCGCGTTCGGTCTCGATCTCGGCCTCAGCCATCTGCGGGTCGCGCAGGATATCGGCGACCAGATCCATAGCCAGCGGCACATCCGCGGACAGAACCCGCGCGTAATAGGCTGTCCTCTCGCGTGAGGTATAAGCGTTCAGATAACCGCCGACATCTTCAATATCCTCGGCAATCTGGCGCGCGGTGCGCCGTGTGGTGCCCTTGAACGCCATATGCTCGAGGAAATGGGCGATGCCGTTCTGCTCGACGCTCTCGTGGCGCGACCCGGCATCGATCCACACCCCCAGCGAGGCCGAGGCCAGCCCGGGCATCCGCTCGGTGGCGATGCGAAATCCATTGCTAAGGGTCGCGAGTTGAACCGTCATGCCTGCCTCATCTGTCTCACCAGTTCCTCGATCGCGCTCAGGTCATTTGGTACCACCGTCACCCGCTCCAGCCGTTGATATAGATCAGCCAGACGCGCCGGGAGCGCCTGCCTGATGCCACAGGCCGCCTCGACCGCATCCGGGAATTTCGCCGCATGGGCAGTCCCCAAACTTATCATCGGCACCAAGCGATCACCCCGGCAAGCCTCAGCCGCCGCCACGCCAATCGCCGTGTGGGGGTCCAGCACCGGCCCACCCTCGCGGGCCACGCGGGCGATCATCGCCGCCACCGCTGCCTGATCCACCCGGGCGGAATCAAACCCCTCGCGCAACCGGCTCACAGCGCCCTGCCCCAATGCGAACTGGCCGGTCTCGCCCAGTTCCGCCATCGATCGCGTCACCGCGCCGCCATCGTCATCCAGCAATTCGAACAGCAGCCGCTCGAAGTTCGAACTGACCTGGATGTCCATCGACGGAGATGTCGTCGGCGTCACCCCCTGGGTCTGATAGACCCCGGTCTGCAGTGTCCGATGCAGGATATCGTTCTCGTTGGTGGCGATAACAAGTCTCTCGATTGGCAGCCCCATGCGCCGGGCGACATGGCCTGCAAAAATATCGCCAAAATTCCCCGTCGGCACCGAGAACGAGACCGGCCGGTATGGCGAACCCAACGCCGCAGCGGCGGTGAAATAATACACCACCTGCGCCAGCACCCGGGCCCAGTTGATCGAGTTTACCGCCGCCAGCCCGATCTCGTCGCGAAATCTGAAATCGTTGAACATCGCCTTCAACAGCGCCTGGCAGTCGTCGAAATCGCCCTCGACTGCCAGCGCATGCACATTGGCCTCCGAGGGCGTCGTCATCTGGCGCCGCTGCACCTCGGATACCCGGCCATGCGGGTACAGGATGAACACATCCACCGCCTCCAAACCCCGGAACGCCTCGATCGCCGCACTGCCAGTGTCGCCCGAGGTGGCGCCAACAATGGTCACCCGCCCGCCCCGGCGCTTCAGCACTGCCTCGAACATCTGGCCAATCAACTGCATGGCTACATCCTTGAACGCCAATGTCGGCCCGTGATGCAGCTCCAGCACCCATTCGTTCGACCCGATCTGCACCAGCGGGCACCGCGCCGGATGGCCGAAACCGGCATAGGCGCGGGTGATCAGGTGGCGAAATTCGTCGTCGGTAAAACAATCGCCGATGAAACGCCGCATCACCCAAAAGGCGGCATCCTCATAGCTCAGTTGGGGCAGCGCCGCGATCTCGGCGGCGCGAATCGGCGGCAGCTTTTCGGGCACAAACAGCCCGCCATCGCGCGCCAGCCCGCTCAGCATCGCCTCCTCGAACGAAAGTACCGGCGCCTGACCCCGGGTGCTGACGTAACGCATACTTATTCGACCTCTCCCCTGCTCACCGGCTCATAACCCAGCCGCGCGCGGGGAACAACTTCTATGCGGGTAGCGGCAAAATGATGGCCGAATTGGCAGTGCAGGTCTAATCGATCGGCCGCCACTCCCTGCGCACCAGCATCGCGCTCATCACCGCCCAGATCAGCGCCAGCGAGAACCAGGTGATGGCGTATTGCAGATGGTCATTTGGCAGATTGACGCCCAGGCGCAGCGGCTTCGGCCAGTCACCGCCGCCATGGCGCTCGGCGACAATCAACAGCGGCTCGGTCCCCAGCGCCTCGGCCATCAGTCCCAGATCACGGGCGAACCAGATATTGCGCGCGCGGTCAGGTGCAGGCGTAAAGCCGTCGGTCTCGTCCGGCCAATACAGCGCGCCGACCACCTCGACCGTCGCAGCGGGCCGTGCGGCGGGATCCTTCGTCGCTTCGGGCACATAACCCAGATCGACCAGGATTACCCGGCCCGATGTGTCCGCCAGCGGTGCGATCACCCGGAACCCCGCCCCCCAGGGCATCTGCGAGACCAACAAATGCAGTTCGCGCCCGTCGGTCGAGCCTTTCACCGCGACCCGCAGATATTTGTCCCGCTCCGCGTCCGGCGATTTGGGCACGGCGACCGGATCCTGCGAAAGTCTCTGCTCCAGCCCCGCGATCAGGTCATTCTTCCAGACCATCCGCTTGAGCTGCCATGTCCCCAGCCCAATCAGCAACGCTGTGCCAATCAACCCGAAGACCACCGCAGCACCCGCACCCAATCGCATCCGCATCTTCCCAAAAACAAATCGCCGCCCGGCTAGGGCGGCGACATTTTGCTAAAACCAATGGCCGCCTCAGCCGCCCCAGATATAGACCGCTCCGAACAGAAACAACCAGACCACGTCGACAAAGTGCCAGTACCAGGCCGCCGCCTCGAACCCGATATGCTGGGTCGGCGTGAAATGCCCCTTGGCCGAGCGGAACAGGCAAACCGCCAGGAAGATCGTGCCGATCAGCACATGGAAGCCATGGAATCCGGTCGCCATGAAGAAGCTCGACCCGTAGATGCCGCCGGTGAAGGCGAACTCGGCGTGGCTGTACTCATAGGCCTGAAAGATGGTGAACAGCGCCCCCAAGGCAACCGTGCAGATCAGCCCCCAGATCAGCGCAGGACGCTTACCCTCGATCAGAGCATGGTGGGCCCAGGTCACCGTGCAACCCGACAGCAGCAACACCAGCGTGTTGATCAGCGGCAGATCCCAGGCATCGAACGTCACCACGCCTACCGGCGGCCAAACAGCCGGCAAAACCTCGACGCCGGAGATCTCCCCCATCGGAAAGATGGCGTGCTTGAAGAAGGTCCAGAACCAGGCCGAGAAGAACATTATCTCGGACATGATGAACAGGATGAAGCCCATGCGCAGGCCGATCCGCACCACCGGGGTATGGTCGCCGCCAATCGCCTCGCCGACAACATCGGCCCACCAGACGATCATGGTATACAGCACACCGGCAAGGCCAAGCAGCGCAAACGCAGGCGTATAATCGTGCATCCACAGCACCGTGCCAGCCAGCATGGTGAAGCCGCTGACCGCACCCATGAACGGCCACAAGCTGGGGTCGATGATATGGTAGTCGTGTCTTTTTTCGTGGGCCATCAGGTCCTCCGTTCCCCAGCAAACTTTCGCATCGTTAGTTGAAGTCAGCGTCTATCGGTGTCTGGCCCAGCTCAACATGGCTGTCCAGTTCAGTCTCGAAGAATGTGTATGACAGGGTGATCGTGGTTACCCCGGCCGTCTCGGCATCATCGACCATATCCGGATCGACATAGAACGTCACCGGCATCGTCACCCGCTCGCCCGGCTGCAATACCTGCTCAGTGAAGCAAAAACAGTCGATCTTGGTGAAGTAGCCACCAGCCGAGAACGGCGCGACATTGTAGCTGGCGGTCCCGGCAACAACCCGGTCGGTCGGGTTATATGCCTCGTAGAAGGCCAGCACGGTCTCGCCGATATGAACTTTCACCGCAGGCTCGACGGCGCGAAACTCCCACGGCATCCCGCGCATGGTGGATGCATCGAAGCGCACGGTGACCATCCGATCCAGCACCCGGTCAGCGCCCATCGTCGCAACCTGCGTGGTGCCGGCAAACCCGGTCACCCGGCAAAACATGTCGTAAAGCGGCACCGACGCCCAAGCCAGCCCAGCCATACCCAGGCCGACAGCGACCAGCGGGATCGCCTTCTTGCGCAGATCAACAGGGGCCGGGCGTTCGTTCATCTCAGCCCCAGGGATTTCCGACATTGGCGCCCATCTTGACGATCGTCACGAAGTACAAAAGTGCGATCAAGCACAGCAGAACCGCCAACAAGCCCAGGTTCCGGCTGCGGCGGCGGCGATGTATCTCGTGATCTTTGCGCATTGGCTCACTCATGTCAGAACCAGACCGGCCAGTCGATACCAACCACTACCGTCCGCAGCACCGCATCGGCGATGAAGGCGCCAAACAGTGCGAACAGATACAGGATCGATACCCCGAACAGTTTCTTCTCGGCCCGGTAGCCGTCGCCGATCGCCTGATCCTGCCCGCGACGCGCCACTCGCCAGGCGCGATGTAGGAACACCGCATTGGCCACCAGCGCCACCGCCAGATAAATCGGCCCACCCGCCACCGTGAAGGCCGGCGCAATCGTCACCGGCATCAATGCCAGCGTATACAGCCAGATTAGGCGCCGCGTGGCCGGCTCACCGGCAACCACCGGCATCATCGGCACCCCGACCCTTGCGTAGTCGTCATTGCGAAACAGCGCCAGCGCCCAGAAATGCGGCGGCGTCCAGACAAAGATCACCAGGAACATCAGCACCGACGCGCTCGATACCTCGCCGGTGACCGCCGCCCAGGCGATCATCGGCGGAAACGCCCCGGCCGCACCGCCAATGACGATGTTCTGCGGTGTCGAGCGCTTCAGCCACATGGTGTAGACCACGGCGTAGAAGAAGATCGTGAAGGCCAGCAGGCCGGCGGCCAGCGGATTGGCAAAGATCGACAGCATCAAAACCGAGATCAGCGACAACCCCAGCCCGAACCCCAGCGCCTCGCCCGGCGCTATCATGCCTCTCGGCACTGGCCGGTTGCGGGTGCGGCTCATGCGGGCGTCGATATCGGCGTCCCACCACATGTTCAACGCGCCCGAAGCCCCGGCCCCAACAGCGATACACAGCAGGCTGGCCAACGCCACCACCGGATGGATAGCAATCGGCGCCGCCACCATGCCAGCAAGCGCCGTGAACACCACCAGCGACATCACACGCGGCTTCAGCAAGGCAACAAAGTCGCGAAACTCAGGTTCCGCGGCCTGTGCGGCCGTGCCTATCTGTGCTGATGCGATGTCGGTCAAAACGATAGTCTCCAGTTGCCGGGCAAGAGCGCTTATTCGGTGACTGCCAGCTTGGTTGGCTGTTCCGTCGGCGCGGTATCGTTCAACGCCTGCTGGGTCTGCACCCAGGCATCGTAGGCCGGCTGCTCCATAACCTCGACAACGATCGGCATATAGGTGTGGTTCATGCCGCACAGCTCCGAGCACTGACCGTAGAAAACCCCAGTCTCTTCGGCCTTGAACCAGGTCTCGTTCAGCCGTCCGGGCACCGCGTCGATCTTCGATCCGAAGGACGGAATGGCCCAGGCATGGATCACATCCGAGCCGGTAACCACCATGTGCACAACCGCATTCACCGGCACCACCACACGTGTGTCGGTTGCGAACAGCCAGTCGTCGGCGGTATAGCCGTTGGCCTCTAGCTCGTCCTTCTGCAACATGACTGCGTCGAACGAGATATTCGCGTCCGGGTATTCATAGCTCCAGTACCACTGATTGCCGGTCGCCTTGATGGTCAGATCCGGCTCGGGCACTTCAAGCTGCAGGAACAGCAGCCGCAGCGACGGGATCGCGATTACCACCAGAATAATCACCGGGATAACCGTCCACGCCACTTCCAGCACAGCGTTGTGGGTGAATGTAGCGGGTGTCGGGTTGGCCTTGCGGTTGAACTTCACAATAACGATCAGCAGCAGGATCGTCACGAATATCGAGATCACCGCGACAACCACAAGCAGCAGGTCATCCAACCAGAAAATATCCCGCGCCACCTCGGTCACGGCGCGCTGGAAGCCGGTGCCCTTGGGAATCGGCCGCCCGGCAACTGCCTCGGCGGCGCCCGCAAACCGGCCACTCAGCATCATGATACCGGCCATCGCCCAAGCACACAGGTTCGCGATCCGCATAGTTATGTCCCCGTCAATTTACCGGCGATGCCCTCGATTTCCCGAGCCACGCCGCGATTTGCCTTTTCCCAGTCAGTCTATCACCATAATGACCGCCCGAGAGCAAGCTTGCAATTTGCGGCAAGACGCCGCTCTTTGACACTTGAGCCCCAACGGATATCGGATTTTTGCAGCATGAATCAGCAGATGCCCAACAACAACACCCCATTTCGCCCCTTTGAGACCGACCTCGACCAGTCGCGCGCGCTGTCGATCTTGCGGGATGCTGTTGCAGGGGGCGATGACGGCGAGCTGTTTCTAGAGCGCAGTCGGTCCGAGTTCCTCTCGTTCGACGACGGCAGGCTGCGCAACGCCTCCTACGATTCGGGCACCGGCTTCGGCCTGCGCGCCGTTGCCGGTGGCGCCGCGGGCTATGCCCATGCCAGCGAGCTTACCGAGGCAGCGCTGAAGCGGGCCGCCGAGACCGCTCGCCTTGCGGCCCGTGACGGCGGCGGCGTGATGGCCCCGCCGCCACCGCGCACCAACCGCAGTCTCTATGATTCCATCGATCCGGTCTCGCAGTACCCGCTCGCGGTGAAGATTGATCTGCTGAAGGAGATCGATGCCTACCTCCGCGCTGCCGACCCGCGCGTAGTCCAGGTCTCGGCCTCGCTGGCTGGCGGAGTGCAGGAGATCGAGATTTTGCGCCCCGAGGGCGGCCATGTAACCGACCACCGCCCAATGTCACGCCTCAACATCTCGGTCATCGTTGAGAAAGACGGCCGGCGCGAATCCGGCTCGGCCGGCGCAGGCGGCAGGCAAGGCTATGACGGGCTGATCGCCTCTTCGAAATGGAAAGCGATGGCTGGCGAGGCGTTGCGCCAGGCGCTGATCAACCTCGATGCCGAAGACGCTCCCGGCGGCGTCATGGAGGTGGCGCTTGGCGCCGGTTGGCCCGGCATCCTGCTGCACGAGGCCATCGGCCACGGGTTGGAGGGCGATTTTAACCGCAAGGGCACCAGCGCTTTCACCGAACTGATGGGCAAACGGATCGCCTCGCCCGGCGTGACCGTGGTCGACGACGGCACTATCCCCAGGCGGCGCGGCTCGCTCAGCATCGACGACGAAGGTACGCCGACCAATCGCACCGTGCTGATCGATGACGGCATCCTGACCGGCTACATGCAGGACCGCCAGAACGCCCGGCTGATGGGGGTCGCCCCCACCGGCAACGGGCGGCGCCAATCCTATGCCCATATCCCGATGCCCCGGATGACCAACACCATCATGCTGGGCGGCGACGCCGAACCCGCCGACGTGGTCGCCAGCGTCAAGGACGGCATCTACGCGGTCAATTTCGGCGGTGGCCAGGTTGATATCACCAACGGCAAATTCGTCTTCTCCTGCACCGAGGCCTATCGGGTGAAAGGCGGCAAAATCCTCCACCCGGTTAAAGGTGCCA
>Ga0307380_10002834_pt1 | contig 24259 bp, 20 predicted proteins | sample UN3MG_FD_202239 | JGI IMG/M metagenome (GOLD analysis project Ga0307380, IMG submission 202239) | Soil microbial communities from Risofladan, Vaasa, Finland - UN-3 | ecosystem: Environmental > Terrestrial > Soil > Coastal area > Acid sulfate soil | place: Finland: Risofladan, Vaasa | collected... | reverse complement strand
TTAATGAAAATAAAAAAGTGAAAAGAATTAAAGAATTGAGTTAATGTCAAAAACTAAAATTGAAATTCAAGTTAAATGGGAAGCCAAATTTAAAAAACCAGTGTACTCTTGTTCAATTTCTAATATTATAGGAGATGAGTCACCAGAAATTATTGGATGTTCTTTTGATGAGACAATGCAAATATATAATTTACAAGGAAAGCAAGTTATGGTGTCTGAGTTCTCATCTAAGATTACTACTTTTTTAGTAGCACCAATTACGATGGAAAAGAATGTTGAATTACTCTCTGGAGATATAAATGGAATTGTGAGACTATTAGGAAAGCAAGGAAACCTCATTTGGAGCATAAATCTTAAATCTCCAATAATATGTAATGACATAGGAGATTTTCTGGGAAATGGAACTAATGAAATCGTATTAGGACTTCAAAATAATAAATTAATCTTTTTAAACGAAAAAGGGCAAATAATAGAGTCTTTTAAAGCACCAGGAGGAATCAAAGATTGTACAATAATAGATAATTCAGATAATTTTCTTGGTAAATTAATAGTATTACTAAAAGATGGAAAAATTATTAATTTTGATAAAGATGGGCGATGGCAAGAAGTTTTTCAATTGAATGATGATCCAACAAGTATAAAATACATCAAAATATTCGGGTATCAAATATTAATAATTGGAAATAAAAGCGGTCTTCTGAAATTGAGTGATTTTGAGGGGGATATTTTAGGGGAAATTTCTCTAAACAACAAAATTAGAAGTGTGAATCGATATTTACCAATCATAGATAATAATAATAAATTTATCACTATAGCAGCAGGAAATTCACTTTATTTATTTGAATTATTTAAAACAAAAACAAAAATTGAAGGTAATTCTCTAAAAAAGTTAATTACATCCTCAACCGAAACAATATCTGCAAAGACAGAACCCGTAATGTCTAATAACAATATTAATTATGCTAAAGAACAAGATATTGATAAAAATATGAAGTTGACACAAATTCCAGAAGTGAATGAGCAACCCAAACTCACTCAAAGAAAAAAAATTGAAAAGTATATGCAAGGAGAGAGTGTTAAAGTGCAAAGAGGAGGTCAAATTGAAGGAAGTAAGTATCTCTTTAAAATTAAACTAATAAATGAACGAGAATATAATATTACTGATGTGAATATACAAATTTTATCCTATCCAGAAGAAAGTTTGACACTAATCCGGGAAAAAGCAGAATATGAGAATCGAACTACAAATCCGGATCGTGTAAAAATTCATAAAGTTACAAAAGGAGGATTCGTTAGCCCAAAGTTTGTCTTTTTACCTAGAACCGACTGTATTAAAGGTAGTATTAGAGCCGTTATAAATTTCCTTAATGAGAGTGATGAAGTAGAAACCATTATAATGGAACCTTATGAAATAAAAGTAATATGTGGATTACTGCAACCAAATCCAATAACTGTTGAAGAATTTGACAAATTCTCTCAAGATGTCATTAATTTTCAAAAAGTGGGAGAGGAAGTTGAGGTTTTGATCGAAGCTAGTCAATTATATGAAAAATTATTAGTAATATTAGAAAAAAAAAATTTTTCTATCGTGGATACTGAAAAACAAACGATAGCTGACAAATTTTTTGGCTTAATAAAAGCGTTTGCTAAAGGAATTTATAGTAAAAATAAGCTTGGTCTTCAGATTACATTAACGGGCATTAAAAACTCTAAGAACTCACTTCTCAAAATTGATACTTTTTCTCAAGATATTGATATGAGTCCTGCTTTAATTAATGAAATTGAGAACTCGATTGCTCCTAAGAAGTGTCCTGAATGCAGTCATGATATTCCTCCAGAACTCTTACAAAAAATTCTTCAAGGTAAGGAAACTTACTGTGAAAATTGTGGTGCTCCATTATTAGACTGAATTCTTTTTTAAAACTTTTAAAAAAACTCTAATGAGAAGGCCATGATACAGAAAATCTATATGCTTTAAGTTCAATTTCTTTCATTTTTTGAACATCTTCTTTATAACGATGATAATGATTTCAGCTAACATCACTGGTATTACCCTTCTATATTTTTGTTGGTGTATGGCTAAAAACATCCCGTACAGTTTCTCCCTTTCCATCTTCATTCCATACTCCTTCTATTTGATAACTTGAGGTTGCAGTACCCCAAATAAATCTCTTTGGAAATAAAATTCGTTTCATCTCATCAAATAATTCCTGTGTTATAATATTTTTTATATAATCAATTTATTTTACTAATTTTCCTAGTTTAAAAATTAAATAAAAAAAAAATCAATCACTAATTAATACATTAAAATAATAAAAAGAAAATTACAAAAGTGGAAAATATTGAAAAAAGTTGCGATTATAGGGATTGGAATCACTCCTTTTAAAGCAAGATATTTGGATAAAACGTATTTTGAATTAGCTTATGACGCTAATAAGTTGGCTCTGGAAGATGCAAATAAAAACGGGGCGGAAATCACACATAAGGATCTACAATCGGCTGTTTATGGTATTTACAACGAACTTTTTGAACGACAGTTTATGCCAGATATTTTTACTAATAGTTATTTAGGTATGAATAATAAGCCGGGAACCAGAGTCGCTACAGGGGGAGCTACAGGTGGATATACGGTTCGAATGGCTTATGCTGAGGTTGCCTCAGGGCTCTCAGATTTATGTCTTTGTATAGGTCTTGAAAAATGTAATGATTGTTATGACGAGCAAACCGGCGTAACTACTCCAGAAGTCTTAAATGCAATTGCTTATTCCGCTGATATGACCTATGAATATCCAATGGGAATGATGGCTGCTAGCTCATATGTTTCGATGGTTAATGCGCATTATGAGGAATTTGGGAATCCAACCGAAGAACAGATGGCTTACGTTAGTGTAAAGAATCATGGGAATGCTATATTAAATCCTAAGGCACAATCTCCTATGAAGGTGACAGTAGAAGAAGTCATGAATTCTAGGATAATATGTCATCCATTCAAACTGCTTGATTGTTGTTTATATTCAGAAGCTTCTGCAGCATTGATTTTAGCAAGTGAAGAAAAAGTAAGAGAATTAAAAATTGAAAAGCCAGTTTGGATTACTGGGGTGGCAGCAGCAAATACAGATTGTTTTATAGGAAATAGAGAAGATATGGGAAGACTTTATTCTAATATTTATGCAGCAAAATCTGCCTATAAGATGGCCGGATTAGATTATAATAAAATAAAAAGCGAGATAGATTTAGCAGAATTACACGATGCATTTAGTGGTCAGGAAGTTATTAGTTATGAAGAACTTGGGTTTGTTCCGTTTGGGGAAGGTGGCCCTTGGATTGAAAAAACTTTCGAAAAACAAGGAGAAGGTCCTTGGTTAGATGGAGAACTTCCATGTTGTCCATCAGGGGGATTAATAGGTTGTGGACATGCTGTTGGAGCCACAGGAATAATGAGTACGGGAGAAGCTGCACTTCAATTAAGAAGAGAAGCAGGTAAGCACCAAGTATCTATTGAAAAAGGGCGAGCCCTTTCACATTCTATAGGAGGGCCTGGAGCTGCATATGCAGCTGTTATCGTAATGGCAAATGAGGAGGGGATGAAATAATCATGAATGAAGAATTTCAGGATCATCAAATAAGAGACGTAATAAGAATCAACTATAAATACACAATGGGAGGACAGTCCAAATTTTTTATAGAGTTAATGAATAATAAGAAGTTATTAGGAACGAAATGTACTAAATGTGGAAAGACATGGATGCCTCCAAGGATTAATTGCTCTGATTGTTATACCCCTGCAGATTGGGTGGAACTCAAACAGACTGGAACAATAGAGGTCAGCACTATAGTATGGTATACCACTTCAGCTTTTATTAAAGCAATACCATATGGAATAGGATTTATTAAACTTGATGGTGCAGAAACCGCCTTACTTCAAGGTATATTCTCTGAGAATTTAGTTCCTTCAAAAATTAAAAAGGGGAAAAAAGTTAAAGCTGTTTTTAACAAGGAAAGAGAAGGTAAAATGACAGACTTTTTCTTTGTTCCCGAAGATGAATATGAAAAATGGATATCAAAACCAGAATATGAAGGAGGAGAATAATAATGAGCCAAGCAAAAGAAAATTTAAATAAAATAGTAGATAAATTGAACATGAATCCAAAAGCTCAAGATGTCTTTGTAACAAATATTGGGGGAAAAGATGTTGATTGGGAAATGTCATTTCAATTCAATCTAGATGATCAAGACCCTTTCTTTTTAGAAATCAAAAATCGGATAGTTAATTTATCTAATGGTACTAAACCTGATGCCATCATCATAATGTCAGGAGATCCCACAGCTATCGTGAGAATTTGCGAAGGTAAAGGAGATTTTACTCATGCCATCTCACGAGAGCAAATTACGGTTGAAAAAGGAAAAGTTATGGATGTCATTCGCCTTACAAGAGCAATAACAATTGTATTAAAAACAAAATAAATTATTTTATTTTTTGTTTTAAAACGTAAATGGTTATAAATTCATAATTTGGTGAATTTAATATAAAAATAAAAAAAAAAGATTACTCTGATTCTTATGTGTTTTTATATAACTACAACCTTACCAGAAAATACTGATATTGAATCTATAAAAACGATATTAGATCGATACAATATGGCTTTTTTTCCAATTGAAAATAGTAACTTGTGTTCTCAACTCCGTCTCCAGGAGAACTTTACTTTCGAGCAACTAAAGATTACTGTGACTGTGATACTTCTTTAGGGTTTTTAAACAGAGAAGCAGAATATCAGAAATTATTGAATTCCAAGAAGGTTAAAACTCTAAAGAAAAAAAAATGGACAGAAAGCGAGATCGATGAATGGATTAGATTAAAGTTACAAGATAAACCTTCACATAGTAAAAGCTCTATAACTCAAAAAGAACGACATTTAGATATCGAAAGATGGACAAATTTTATTTTAGAAATTATAAATTCAAAAAAAGTTTCTCGAATTGGTATCCTTAAGCATTGGTATAGATATGGACTAAACGATGAAGAGATTATTTTAAAAAGAACCGTTAAATCGTTTATAGATGAAGTTAAACCTGAACTTCTTTTAAAATTGGAAGAAGATGTATTATATGAATTCTGTTCTCAATATAAATTCAAGTAAAGGGAAATAAGAATCACCCAATTATCTTTCAGAGGTCTCTACTGAATGGAAAGTATGATCAGGTTGCCAATCCAAACTTTGATGTTCAAAATACTGTTTATACAATTGTCCATATTGCCCTCCAGTAGAGAGTAAAGACTCATGAGTGCCTTCTTCAATGATTCTTCCTTGATCCATAACAATTATTCGGTCAGCATTCAAGATAGTTGATAGTCTATGAGCAATAATTATTGAAGTTCGACCAGTTAAGAGTACATCAAGAGCTTCTTGAATAATTGCTTCTGTATAAGCATCTACACTTGATGTTGCTTCATCAAGAATAAGAATCTTAGGATTCATCAAAAGTGCTCGAGCAAAGCTAATAAGTTGCTTTTGTCCTGCAGAAAGACCTCTTCCCCTTTCTCCTATTTCAGTCTGTAAACCTTCCTTTAAATATTCTATGAGTTCTTCAGCATGGACCGCTTTAATAGCATTCCAAAGATCTTCTTCTGAAGCATCTCTTCTACCATAACGGATATTTTCTTCTATTGTACCAGAAAATAAAAACACATCTTGTTGAACCATCCCTAGATTTCTCCTATAGGAATCCAATTTTATATCCCTAATATCATTTCCATCAATTTTAATAGAACCTCCTTGAAATTCATAATAACGAGATAAAAGCTTTACTAGACTTGATTTTCCCGCTCCGGTATGACCCACAATAGCAAGTTTCTCTCCTTTTTCTATTCTTAGGTTTAACCCTTTAAATACCCATTCATTTTCTCTATAAGAAAAGTCCACATTTTCAAAGACAATTTCTCCTTCTATTTTATCTACTTCAACGGCTTGTGCATTTTGCTTCATTTTAGGATCTGAATCAAGGATATCTAGAATACGTTCATATGCAGCCATACCAGCACTAAGTTGAGGAAAAAAAAGAGCAACTACCATAATAGGACGGAAAAATCTCTGAAGATATAGGATGAATATAAAGATCGTTCCCGGATTTGTTATTCCTTGGAACACGAATTGACCGCCAAAATACACTATAATTATTAAAGTAATTCCTGCTACGGTCTCGAGTAATGGTCTCCACATATGAGTTGTTGCAGTTAATTTAAATCCCGTTTTAAAATATTCTGTATTTGTCTCATTAAACTGCTCAGAAACTATAGCTTCTTGGCCATAACTTTTGCAGACGTGTATCCCTTCAATTGATTCTACCATAGCAGCATTGATATTCCCTATTGATCTCCTATAAGCCCTACTTACAATCCGAGCTAATCTTCTCAAAGAAAACATCAGTGCAATAATAATTGGAACAGAAGCTAAAGTAATTAGAGCTAGTGTTAGATTTAACCATATAAGAATTCCAAAGGTCAATATACTTATCAGAAAATTACCCACTGTGTCAGTTATTAAGATGGTTGTGTTACCAAAATCCAATGCATCATTTGAAACTCTTGAATTTAATCTACCACTTTCATATTTATCAAAAAAACTCATATCTTGCTCTTGTAATTTATCAAAAATATCCATACGGAGTTTATCAAGAAAAAATGGAGCAAATTTTCCTATCTCCCTTCTTTGCAAGAAAAACATTATCCATATGATTATAGATAAAATGAGGTACGCTAATCCAGCCCCGAATGCTAATAATATATTTGGATTTAGTCTGGTTAATTCATCAACAGTAAATCCCACCAAAAGAGGAGTTATAATTTCGGCTACTGCTGATATTAAAACAAATAAAGAGATAAGTATTATATTTTTTTTGAATGGACTCATACGTTTTATATAACGAATAAATAGCTTCCGGTCTGAATAATTTCTTACAGTTTGTTCGCTTAATGTTCCAGAATAGATACCCATTTACTTTTCTACCTCATAGGCTTTCTTAATTGTTAATTCCGGTAAAAGCAAATGTTTTCCAAAAATACGTCTATAATCTTCTGAGCTTTGTAATAAGTTATTATGATTACCTTCTGCTACAATTTTTCCATGTTTAAGTACTATTATCTTATCAGAAGTCCTAATAGTGTGTAATCGATGAGTGATTATTATTGTTGTTCTATTCTTCAAAATATTTTTCATAGCACGACCGATTTTTTCTTCTGTTTCACTATCAATAGCTGAAACCGAATCATCAAGTATAATAATTTCAGGATTTGTTAGAAAAGCTTGAGCAATTGCAACTCTTTGTTTTTCTCCACCAGAAAGTCGTGTTCCTCTCTCTCCTACAATGGTATTATATTTTTTAGGAAATTCTTGTACAAATTCATCAACTTGTGCAAGCTTTGCTACTTCAATGATATCTTCTTGGGTCGCATTTTGCTTACCAAAAGCAATGTTTTCATTTATTGATCGTGAAAACAAATAGATATCTTGTTCTATATAACCTATATGTCTTCTTAATATTTGAAGAGGGTAATCTCGAATATCTACTCCGTCTAATAGTATTGTTCCTTTCTGTGGTTCATAAAGACGTAAGATTAACTTTACTAAAGTTGTTTTTCCACAACCTGTTGGACCGACAAGAGCCACTCTTTGATATGGTTCAATTGTAAAAGTCAAATTTTTAAGAATGGGGGGATTTGATTCATCTCCATTTCTATATGAAAAAGTTACATTCTTAAATTCAATTTTTCCTTTAAAATCACTAGCCCATTTAATGTCTTTATTAGTGCTATGTTCACTCTCTTCTCTTGAAAGAGCAATATATAACCTTGAACATGCAGAAAAACCGCTCATCATATCATTGGTAGCCCAAAATAATGTATTCGTAGGATCTATAAGCGTTATCAAGAGTAAATTTATGGCAGCTAAATCACCAATTGTTAATGTGCTTTGGAAAACAAATACACAACTAGCTAGAAATGTAATTCCTATCGCAATATATAGAACTAACATAGGATAATATTTAGATTGAACTTTAGTTTCTCCAATCCAATTATCTCTAAAAGCGTATACTGCTCGACTGAATTTTTCTCGTTCCATTTTTTCCGCTGTAAAAGACCTAACTACAGCAGCACCAGTAATACTATCTTGTAAAACAACAGCCAGATTTGAATGTTTTCTCAATCGTGCAGAGGCATATGGAGAAATTTTTTTACGATAATATAAAATAAAATAAATGTATAAAAGTATAAATGGAGTAAAAATCAATGCTAATCTAAAATCAAGAAACTCAATTAATAAAAATATTGTCATTACAACTTGAAAAAAGGGGTAAATATAAAAGCTACCGTGGGAGACCATTGTATTAATTACACGCAAATCATTAGTTGCTAAAGCTTGTAAATCACCTGTTCGAGCACTATCATAGTATCTTAGTGGTTTTAATTGAATCGTATCAAAAAATTCTTTCCTCATATTTTGTTCTGTTTTCAAACCAAGATAGTGTCCTACCATCATAGTTATATAGTCCATGGCATTACGAAAAAGATAAAGAGAAAGTCCTATAGAAGTCATTATTATTAAATTAGCTTGATCCTGCAATAAGAGAAGATTATCAATGATATTTCCAATAACTACAGGAATAAGGGTTCGCGTTAAAGTAAGGATAGTTATCCCTATTATGACACCCAACACTAAATATTTTAGCTTGAAAAGGTGGTATAAAAACCAGTTTTTATAGCTTTTATATTTTTTAACATTTAAACTCATAATATTCGCTTAATCTTTATAAGAATCCTTCAATAGACCTTGAACAAAAATGAGAATATAAAATTACCCATTATAACCAAAGTTCCCCATTAGTTTTAATAAGGTTTATATTACATATTCTAAAAAATTTTGTTTGTTTAGCTAATTTCTTTACAAAAGTCTCTGGTATTAAAATAATTAGGCGAAACTGAGATTATAGATTTAGAGTTTTATAATTTTATTACATATTTTCTAATTTCAATGAAAATTAATATTTTCAACCAATCAATAGAAATGTTTAAATATCTACTTAGGAAATATTTCACCATCAGAATTTATCCAAAAATATTGATATCGAAATTGACACAAAATTAAAAATAATAAGATGATAAAATTATGAAAAGAGAATTTGCAGTAGTAGGGATAGTCGCTGCTTTAGCGATTGGATTGCTTGCTGGATGGTTTATACCTTCCCCAATTCCGACAGGAGGCACACGCACATCACTGCTCGATACGATCCAAACACGAGGTTATATAAAAATTGGAACTAGTGCTGATTATCCTCCCTTCGAGTTTATGAATATTAGTGCGGACCCACCTAAAATTGTAGGTTTTGACGTTGATGTATGTAACTGGATTGCTGAGGAGCTTGGTGTGACAATTCAGTGGACTGACCGATCTTTTGGTGGATTAATCGCTTCTTGTTATGTTGGTAATGTTGATATGGTTGCTGCAGCAATGACATATAATGAGAACCGATCAAGTTATTTAGCAGCGTCTATAACTTATGTTACTGTAGGTCAAGCGGTAATCGTAAAAAATAATTCAGTACTAACAATTTCGAGTTTATCGGATCTTGATGGTACTAATGTTGGAGTTCAAGCTGGTACCACATTATATAATGATTTAGTGGCTGCTGGTGTTACAACTATTACAACACATATTACGGTTGATGCATTGATTTTAGATTTAATCGGTGGAGGAGTGGAGGCTGCTTATATTGATGAACCAGTTTTTACTACCTGGTCGAAAACCTATGATCTTAAAGTCATCCTTCGGACAGGGACTGAGGAATTTGCATTATGGATCCGATACGGAGAACCAGAACTCCTGTACGAGATAAATCAAGTTATCCATGAAAGCTTTCTAGATGGAAGAATGTATGATGCTCTCGCAAAATGGTTAAATACTACGGTATAAATATTAATTTTAAATATTTTTTTTTTATATTATTTTATTAGTTCACGATGTCGATCAATTTTTAAAACTTATGTTAAGAATATCTTTGTTTTAGAAAGAAGGTTAATCAAAATGCCCCCCCATATAAATTTTATTCTAAATTTACAACCCAAAAATTAAAAAAAATATACCATTATTAAATGATAATTATGTTGTTTCAAGCATTGTTAGAAAATATTACCTTATTAATAGAAAATCTTAAATGGATTTTCGTCTCAATAATTATTTTCGCAATCAGCATATATTTTATGAGATGGTACGCTAAGAAAAAAAATAAAACTACTTATGAGAAATTATGGGATCCTTCCCTCAAAACGGCGGTTATCGTCAATTTAATATTGTTAATTACAAATATTCTGATTAATTTTATATATAATTTCTTATTTATTGAAAGTCTTTTTCTTGATCTATTGATACAATTTTATATTTACATTATAATCGATCTTTTCATTGGAACTATAGCTATAGCAAAATTTTATGAAAGAAAGTTAGGGGAAGCGTTTGATTTTGCTATGAACACTCAACTGATTCTCTTTATAATAGTTCTCATAGCAGGTTTTGTAATTAATCTCATTTTGATTCCCCCCTACATTTTTATATTTATTCTTGTGAATGGATTACCCCAAACATTGGTAGTCACTGCTATTGGTCTATTTTGGGGTTTTTTATTGGGCATTACTTTAGCGATTATGCGTGTATATGGTGGTATAGAACTCGGTTGGCTAGCAAGTGGTTATGAGAAGTTATTTCGTGGTATTCCGCTTCTAGTTCTGATCTACTTATTCACATTCGGAATACCCTTCCTATCTGCACTTGATGGTGTAGTTTTAGCATTAGCTCTCCGTAGTGGTGCTTACCAGTCCCAGATCTTTCGTGGAGCTATTTTATCGGTGAATCCAGGGCAAATGGATGCTGCATATACTATTGGGATGAATCGATTAAAAGCATTCCGATACGTTCTGATGCCTCAAGCTTTGCGACTGGCATTACCTAGCTGGTCGAACGAATATTCAGTAGTCATCAAAGATTCCTCCTTCGCTTTTGAGGTAGGAATTATTGAAATGACAAGAGCGGCTTACTATGTATCTGTAAGCTTTCGAGAGCTTTGGGCGTTATCTATGGGAGTTGTTGCGTTAACTTATTTTCTTTTTACATATCCAATAACGAGATTTTTTGGTGAACGGCAAACTAATAAACTTAAAAAATTAGGAATGGGAGGTGGTTAAACATAAGTGAACCTGTATTAAAAGTAATCGATATATGGAAATCTTATAAAGATCTGCAAGTTCTTAAAGGAGTCTCATTTGAAGTCTCAGAGGGAGAAGTTAAGGTTATTTTTGGTCCAAGCGGCTCTGGTAAGAGCACTTTGCTTCGTTGTATCAATATGTTAAATCCTCCAGATAAGGGTGAAGTGTTTCTCCGTAATCAGAATATAAGGTCACGGGAAGTTAATATAAATGCAATAAGAGCAAAAATTGGAATGGTCTTCCAACATTTTAATTTATTTGCCCACCTTAAAGCGATAGACAATGTTAGTATAGGTCTTCGTCGAGTAAGGGGTTTACCAAAGGAGGAAGCTAAAGAAAAAGCACTTGATGCTTTGAAAAGTGTAAAGATGGCGGAATGGGCTGATCATTATCCTGCTCAGCTCTCAGGTGGTCAACAACAACGAGTAGGCATCGCACGTGCCTTAGCTATGGATCCTGAAGTAATTTTGTTTGACGAACCCACTTCTGCATTGGATCCAGAATTGATAGGCGAAGTACTTCAAGTGATGTTAGATATTGCCAAATCAGGAACTACAATGGTAGTTGTAACTCATGAATTGGGGTTTGCTAAAGCTGTCGCTTCAGAAATGATTTTTCTTGGAGATGGTATTATTATAGAACGTGGTACTCCACAACACTTCTTTGTCTCACCTAAATCCGAACGAGTGAAATTATTTCTCAAACAACTTGAAGTTTTGTATGGAACCCATGAAGAATTGTTAAAATTATCAGATGAAGAGGAGATCAAATGATATTTCAAGTTCAGCCCAGCTTGATAGAACAATTTCTTACTGTTCTTAAATTTTGGGACGATATTCTCTCAGGTTTCATAGTGACAATGTGGTTGTATATGTGGGCACTTTTAATAGGCTTTTTCCTTGGTCTTATTCTTGCTATTCTCCGTCATTATGGTGGGGCAGTTTTTTCGCGTATTGCCACAGGTTATATTGAAATTATACGTGGTACACCTTTACTCGCGCAAATATTATTCTTATATTACCTCCCCCTTAGTTTAAATCTTCCAATAGGAACTTGGAGTCTTAAAACCAGTTTTACAATACTAGATAAGGAAATAATCATCATCTTACTAAATCATCGAACCTTAATTGCAATTATCACATTAAGCCTTAATAGCGCTGCCTACCAAGCAGAATATCTCCGAGGAGCTATTATGTCTGTTAGCACAGAACAGTTAATTGCTGCTCAATCATTAGGAATGTCACGTTTAGGTGGTATTAGGAGAATTGTCTTGCCACAGGCGTTACGTCGCGTTATTCCTGCATGGTCAAATGAAGCGGCATATCTTCCAAAATATACAGTTGTAGTATATTTTATTGGAGTATTAGAACTCTTTGCTCAAGCGTATATTATAGCTTTTGTTACATTTGCGGTAATTGTTACATACATCATTGTAGCAATCATCTTTTTAGTTACAATTTCACTTATTTCAAAGGGATTGGATGTCTTACACAAACGAACGGGGATCCCAGGGCTTTAAATTATTCAAGTTTATACACTATAGAAATAAAACCAAATATAAATGATGTATTGATTGAATTGAGAATTATTGATTTACGTTCTGATACAGTAACAAAACCATCTCCAGAAATGTGGGAAATGCTTGGATCATTAAAGAATTCCAATATTGGAGATGATGTTGAAGGCGAAGATCCAACAGTAAACGCGTTGGAAGAAAAAGCAGCTAAAGTTATTGGAAAAGAAGCAGCATTGTTTGTTTCTTCTGGGACACAAGGAAATTTAGTTTCTCTCCTCTCACAGACTAAACCTGGTGATGAAATACTATTAGAAGAATTAAGTCATATATACAAAAATGAGGTTGGTAATGCTGCTCGTATCGGAGGTTTAATGATTAGAACTTACCCCTCTATTAAAGGTGTTCCAAAATTTGACCAACTCCAAAAATTAATTCGTGATAAAGAGGATATACATGAGCCACCTACAACTCTCTTTTCTGTAGAAAACACTCATAATTATCATGGAGGAGTGATTATTCAACCAGAAGTAATTAAAGACATGAAGAAATTTTCAGAAAAGAATGATTTAAAATTGCATTTAGATGGAGCAAGGATATTCAACGCAGCCGTAGGCTTAAAAGTTCCAGTTACAGAATTCACTAAACATATTGATAGTGTTATGTTTTGCTTGTCTAAAGGACTCTCATGTCCAGTAGGATCTATTGTTGCTGGATCAAAAGATTTTATTACCACGGCAAGGAGATATCGAAAAATGCTTGGCGGGGGCATGCGTCAAGCGGGAATAATAGCTTCCTTTGGTTTAATTGCACTTGAACAAAATTGGATTAAAAGACTCGAGGAAGATCATAAAAATGCCAAATTATTTGCTGAGGGAATTGAATCCTACGATTTGCCTATAAAAATACATAAACCTGAGACCAATATTGTAATTGTTGAACTTATGAAGAAAGCACGTATATTTAAAATAGTAACTGAGCTTGGAAAAGAAGGTGTTAAATCTTTTAATATTAGTAAGGAAAAAATAAGATTTGTAACTCATTATGGAATAAACGAAGATGATATCCAGTATTCTATTCAAAAAATAGGTAAGGTATTAAGTAATTTTTTTAGTAAATAAAAACCTAAAATCCTTTTCCATTTTGGAAAAGGAATTAAAATAAATAGAAAAAAAAAAAGATTAGTCTTTACGTAATTCTAAATCTTTTGAATCATCTTCAACTAAATCGTAGAATAGAATATCCATTAAACCCCCTGTTGGGCTTTCCACCCAATGGACTTTAATCGGCATTCCTATATAGGTGTCCCTATAATCAATATCAGGGTTTAATTCAGCAGTAAAAGTTGTATCTGATCCATCTTGTTGTACTAATACAATAGGTCTCTCTACTACTTCCCCAGTTTCTGGATCCTTTAGATATGTTATAGTAAATGTAGCAACCCTCCCTGTCTCACGTAAATCTACCCATCGATCAGGTTTAACCATGCATTTTCCACAGATAATTCTAGGTGGAAAAAATACCCGATTACAACTTGAACATTGCAGACCTACTAACTTTCTTTCCTTTAATTTATCTAGAAAAGGTTTAAAATGAGTAATATTGAATTTATATTTATAACTGGAAAGGTACCAGCTACCAGGCATGGTTCGTGTTCTAACATAATCTTTTTTAATATATTCCATCGATTTTCTTAGTGTTCTTTTTGACATTTTTTTATTACCTCAAGATTTTAATTAATTTTCCTTGTTGGCTTATCTGACATCACCATCATTGTAATTAAATTTATAACACCGCCCCATCCATGTCCAATTGCTGTATGTACTGTTTTTGGTACTTGATTACTTGCTTTACCCATTATTTGAAGTGCTGCAACCGCAGGTCTTTCCATAGCTGATGCTCCAATAGCGTTAGTTGAATTAACCCCACCAGAACAATTTATTGGTAATTCTCCATTTAGAGCTGTAACACCAGTTTCATACATTTCTGAAGCAGTATTTTCCTCGAATAAACCTAATCTTTCAATCCACATAAGTTCTTGATTTGGAAAAGGAGAATAGACCTCAGCATAGTCGATTTCCTTTCTTGGAAAAGAAATACCTGCTTGACCAAATGCTAGCTCTGCCGATTTCATTGCACCTAATTGTTCAGAAGTATCTAATTGACCAGCTCCACTACCATTATATCCAAGTACTCCTGTCTCATTAGCTACACTGCCAACTCCATTAACATAAACTGGTATATCGCATAAATCTTTAGCTTTTTGTTCAGTAGTAAATAACATAGCACACGCTCCATCGGAAGCTGGGCATACCATACCATATCTTAAGGGATATGAAATATATGGCGTTTCTAACACATCTGCTATTGTTAGATCTGGCATCTTTAGGTGAGCCCACCATGTTTTAGCAGCATTATGTCTATTTTGTACCACAACTCTAGCAAGATCTTCTTCCGTAATTTTACTTCTACGCATATAGTTTGTCGCTTGATAAGAAGCAACTCCTATTGCTGCCCCAGCAGATAATAATTGAGTTAATTGGTCATAAGTAATACCTAAAGAATTTAGAACTGATATTTCTCCATAAGCTACAGATGCTAAACCTGTGCTAGTGTCCCCTTGGGATTGTTGCTCAAACCCTATAGCTAGAATTGTATCAATACCCGGCAATTCCGCAGCTACAGTATAATATCCCCCAATAGCGACTGATCCTCCCGTTGTTCCACCAGTAGTAATTCTCATTAATGGTTTGTTACGTGCTCCCATCCAATCGGTCATCCATAATTCTGGGATATTTACACCTTCAAAAGCAGGCATATTACCATTAACAAAAGCATCAATGTCATTAATGCTCATGCTTGGAACTTTTTTCAAACAATCTTCAATAGCTTCACTCACTAATTCTGGCATGCTTACATCAGATCTTTTTGAAGCATGCTCACTAAATCCAGCGCTAGCAATACAAACTTGTCTTCCCATTTTTAATTTCCTCCCTCCAATATATATATAATATTATTCTGAGCACACATACCAATCTGCCCAGATGCGATAGCTTTATTTACATCTTTGACTTGATATCCATTTGCTTCTCCTCTAATTTGTTTAGTAGCTTCTATAATCCTAATTAATCCCGTTCCACAAGGAGGATTACCCCCAATAGCTCCACCAGAAGGATTAATTGGAAACTCTCCATTAATTTCAGAATTTAAGCTCGGTCCTTTTCCTTTATCAGTAAGTCCAAGAGCTTCTTTTAAAATTAACTCCTCATGAGCAGCTGATTCAAATATTTCTGCAACGTCAATTTCTTTTAATGGATCCTTAATTTCAGCTGTTTTATATGCCATTTTACTGGCTAATTCCATTGATTTGGACTCTGCTAAATTTCTATCACCGAGATAATATGCCTCTTGATTATAGCCAACACCAGTGATCCACACAGGTTTATCTGTGATTTTTAAGGCTTGTTTTTCAGGAGCTAATAGTAATGCTGCAATCCCATCACAAGGTTGCGCAACCATTAATTCTCTTACTGGATCAGCATAAATTTCAGAATTTAAAACATCTTCAACAGTTAAATTTGGATTTTGGGCTTCTTTTAATGCTAAAGGATTTTTTGAAGCATTTTTCCTGTTCTTAACAGCGATTTCGGCAATTTCTTCAGCATTAACTCCATATTTCTCCATATAAGCTCTCATTTGAAATCCTAAAGCTGAAATATCATTAACATAAGCAGTAGGCCTTTCCCATGTTGGATCAGTCTCAAACAATCTAGTTGAATGATATGGAAAACATGATGCCATGCTTCCCGCCCATATTACTGCTAATTTATGATTTCCAGATAAAATTCTCATCATACCATATAATAGTGCGTGTGCTCCATCCATCTCTACTTTTGACTCATCTGCTAAGTAAGCTCCACCGGATTCTACGGCGAAAGCATTAGAAATAGTTCTTCCATCATAATAATCATTTGTACAAGATATTACTGTAGTTATATCTTTTTTCTTTAAACCTGCCTTATCAAGAGCCCCTCTCACAGCTTCAAAGATCATTTCATAACGCCCATAATTTGCATCTGAATATAATTTTACTTGATAATATCCTACAATACCTACTTTTTGCACCTTATTTATCACCTCTCAAAATTTCACGAAACCCTTAATATCTGAAGGGTCTCCCTTAGGTTTTTCTTCCCATATAATTTTAAGTTTCATTCCCACTTTCACTTCTTCTGGTTCCATATCTAATAAACGGTAAATTATTGAGGTATTGCTTCCATCAATTTGCACCATTCCAATAATTTGAGGTTTCTTGACCTTTCGACTAGTTCTATCGTTGATTTTATAATAAGTTATAGTATAATTCTTTAATATACCAGTATTTGGTAAATTTACCCAGTTCTGATCAAAAGGGATCGTAACATTGCATTTTCCACATATTTTTCTCGGCGGAACAAAAACATCTCCACATTTAGGGCATTTATTTCCAACTATTTTCTTATTTTCAAAAGCATCAAATAATTTATCCATATAACGTCCAACCCAAAAAGCAAAATCAGCTTTTATTAGTCCTTTATTTGCGACAACAATTTTTTCAGTCATATTATTAATCCTAAATTATTTGTAAATTTTATAATGATTAATATTATGATGAGTAGTATTTATAATTTTAAAAACGTCTCATTCCTCATCTTTATTTTTTACAGACTTTATAAATAATTTTAAGAGAAATGAGTAATGTAACCACTAAAACATATTAATTTATTTTAAAGAGTTGACTTAAATGGCTATAAAAAAAGGAGAAGTTCAATGTATTAATGATGAGATACTTGAAAAGCTTTCTTTAAAGAATCGTTATAAATTCTTGAATTACAATCTGATGTCTTTTTTGGAAAAAAAGCATTTAGATTTTCTTAAGAAAGCTCAAAAGTTCTATATTAGTTTTGAAAAGAATAATGATATTACTCATAATGAAGACTTTTATGAGTGGATTCCTGAAATTGGTAAAGAGGGTCTGATTACACGATTAAATAATTTCGATTTTCTTGATTTGAATTATGAACCCTTTGGATTAACAGCTGAATTTATGAGGACCTTGGCAACCGATTTCTTTGACCCACAACTTGCAATGGGGATGGGAGCTAATGTTTTAGCTGTCAATCCTCTATTGGTGCATCATGAGGAGATAGAGATTCGATTAAGGGTATTAAAAGAATTAGTCACTGGGCAGAAAAATGGGTGTATTTGTATCACTGAACCTGAAAGAGGGTCTGATGCAGTTCATATGCTAACTACTTGTGAACAACAAGAAGATGGAAGTTTTATCTTAAATGGTGAAAAAATTTATCAAACCAATGGACCCAAGGCAGATTATGCAGTAGTTTATGCGGTGTCTGAACAAAATAGCGGAAATACGATGGGACAATTTTTAGTTGATACAAGCTGGGAAGGCTGGAAAGTGGAGAGAATTAATATTCCATGGACTCCAAGAATTTATCTTGGTAAAGAAACATTCACAAATTTAAGAATCCCTCCAGAATATGTATTAGGCAAACCAGGTCAAGGGAGAGAACATCTTTTTGAAGGTTTAAATTTGGAACGATTAGGAATTGTCATTTTAAACGCAGCAGAAGCTTGGAATGCTATAACTCATGCTGTAATATATGCTAACATGAGAAAGCAATTTGATCAAGAAATCCTAAAATATCAAGGGGTTGGATTTCCTTTAGCAGATTTATGGGCAGAAACTATGAATCTTACTTTATCCGCATTAAATGTATGTCAAATGGTAGATAAAAAAGTGGAACAATTCGGAGCCCTCCCTAAAGAATTTAGTTTAGCCTTAATGGCTACAGCAGCCCAACTAAAATCAATAAGCGCTAAACTTAGTCAAAAAGCAGCTTACGAATGCGCGAATCTCATGGGAGGAGCAGGTGTATGTGATAATACGTTAATGCAAGATTTACTTGGTATAACAAGAATACAGGAGATTGGAGGCGGTACAAGACAAATCCAACAATATATAATGAGTTTAACATTAAGACAAATATTTAAATTGCTCTAATATACTTTTTTTATTTCTTTATTTTAATGCCCACTAAGCTTTTTTTTTTTAATTTTAATCTTATTATCATAGATTATAAAGCAAGATCCTCGAAAAAATAAAGTTAACTCTCATTTTATTATTAAAAAAGATGTAAATCAATAATCTCCCAAAAAAAAATGTCAAATTTTATAAACTTTTACAAAGATAGTAAATAATTAATTTCTATAATATAATAAAAGAAATTACAAAAATGTCAATGTAGATGAGTTCACAAATGAGTAAAGAAAAATTTTGGTTAAAATCTTATGATAAACATGTTCCAGCGACTTTAACATATCCAACAGAAGATCTTGGAATAATGTTAACCCAAAGTATGACCAAATATGCAGAAAATGCAGGTTTTCATTTCATGGACCGTACTTTTCTTTTTAAAGAGATCTTAGAACATTCTCAAAGACTTGCAACATTCCTGCAAAAAAATGGATTAAATAAGGGTGATGTATTAGCAATTTGTCTACCGAATTCTCCGCAATACTTATTTTCAGTTTATGCAACATATATAGCAGGAGGTGCTGTCACAGGATTATCACCATTATTAAGTCCTGAAGAAATGGTTTATCAAATGAAGGATTCAGGAGCTAAATTTTTAGTCACCATGGATATTCTTCATGAAAAAGTCTTTTCCAAGATATATGATCGCTTAAGTGACTTAAAAGTAATAATTCCAACTAATATTTCAGAATTTATGGGTTTTGGTGGATTTAAAGTATTTATGGGAAAATTAATAAAAAAGATACCTAAGGGTAAAATCATCCCTTGGCCAGGAAAAACAGTCGTTTCACTTCTAAAGGCATTAAACACCGAAATCGATTTAAAAAAAGTTAATATTGATCCTAAAAAAGATTTGGCTTTAATACAATATACAGGTGGCACAACAGGACTTCCTAAAGGAGTAGAAATCCTTCACTCAAATTTGATGGCAAATATTCATCAATTTGATGTTTGGCTTAATAGAGAGAAAGGTAAAGAAGTACTTATTTCAGCGTTTCCTTTCTTTCATGTTGCGGGATTCCTTATTGGGCTGTTTTTAGTATATTTAGGTGGGGTACAAACATTAATAGCAAATCCACGAGATACTGACCATATTATAAAAGAAATTATTGATAAAAAACCCTCGAGTTTTGGAAATGTACCAACTCTGTTTTTAATGGTACAAAATAATCCAATGTCGAAAAAAATCCCTGGAGAAACATTAGATAATATTTCATTATATGTGAGTGGTGCAGCACCTTTTCCACCAGAAGCAATAAGAGAATTTGAAAAACAATTTCATTCAGAGAATAAATTTGTTGAAGTTTATGGAATGACTGAAACTGCAGTTGTTGTCACAGCTAATCCAATGTATGGTATGAAAAAAATCGGAACTGTTGGATTACCATGGCCAGACACAGATATTAAATTAATAGACACGGAAACAGGAGCAGAAGTAAATGAGATTGGTAAACCAGGTGAAATTTTGATAAAAGGACCATCATGTGCTAAGCAATATCATAACAAACCTGAACAAACTACTGCAACATTTGATAAAGATGGTTATGTTCATACAGGTGATGTTGGTGTTTTCGACGAAGATGGTTATTTGAAGATTGTAGATCGCACAAAAGATATGTTGATTGTAAGTGGTTTTAAAGTATATAGTGTTCATGTTGAAGAAGTAATGACAAAGCATCCAGATGTTCAAATAATCGCAATAATAGGAGTTCCTAATCCTGATAGACCTGGAGCAGAAATTGTAAAGGCTGTTATTCAGCTTAAAGAAGGAGTTGAGGCAACTGACGAAATTAAAGAGAGTATTCAGAAATATGCTGAAGAAAATCTCGCTAAATATGAAATTCCAAAGATATGGGACTTCCGAGAAGAACTTCCTCTAACGATGGTTGGAAAAGTACTGAAAAAAGCGCTTCGTGATGAAAAAAAATAACTAAATAATGATATTCCTTTTTTTATATTTTTTCTTTTAATTTACACAGACTTAATTATAAATATTCATAAATTTAAAAATTATTCAATGTTAAAAAAATAATTTAAATCTAATTATGAAAGTAGAAGATTTTGAAGATATTATTTATGAAAAGGAAGATAATGGAATATGTACAGCAACTATTTCAAGACCAGATGGAAGAAACGCTGTAACTTATATTAGTTTTTTAGAATTGTATACAGTTCTAGAGGATATGGAAAAGGATAAAAATACCAAAGTGTTAATCATTACGGGGGATCCTAGAGGAAATGCTTTTACATCTGGAGGATATTTTAAACCAGAAATGATGGAAGAAATGAGAAAGTATCCAGAAATTGATATCATGGATATCGCACAAAAAAAGGTGTGTATGAAATTTTGGGATTTTAATAAGCCAGTCATAGCTGCAATTAATGGTATGGCTATAGGAGGTGGGATTACTATGCCTTTAGCTTGTGCGGATTTGATTTTTATGGCAGAAGATGCTTGGCTGGGATTTTTTTTCTCCAAAAGAGCGATAGTTCCTGAATTTGCATGTTCATTTCTTTTACCATTATTAGTCGGTTTTCAAAAAGCAAAAGAAATTTGTTATTTTGGTGAAGAAATTACGGCACAGAGAGCATATGAACTAGGGCTCGTCAACAAAATCCTCCCACCCGACGAGCTAATACCTTATACTAGAGAACAAGCTTTAAGGTTAATCCCTCCTAAAGGTGCATCTTTATCATTAAAGCTAATGAAAAAAACAATGCATTCTTATTTTAAAGATATATTAGAGAGAACATTAGATTTGGAGAATAGAGCATTGAGAAAGGCTTTTACTTCAAAAGATTTTAGTGAATCTATGAAATCTATTAAAGAAAAAAGAGATCCTATATTTATTGGACGTTAAACAAATAATTTAATAAAATCTATAGTAAACTCTTCATTCCAAAAAGAAATTACTATTCTCTTTTTCTTATTTGTTAAAAAATGTAATTTTAATACCTAAAATCTATAATTTTAAATGTTATCTAATAGAATTATTTTTTATGAATGATAGTATTTATGATGAAAGTAGAGTGGTGGGCAAACATCCAGTAATTGTCATTGGTGCTGGTCTCGGAGGACTTGGTGCTGCTTGTCAACTTGCTCTTGTTGGGAAAAAAGTATTATTATTGGAAAAACATAATGTCCCGGGGGGTTTTGCTACATCCTTTGTTAGGGGGCGTTTTGAATTTGAGGGGGCTTTACATGAATTAAGTGATATTGGTACAGAAGCCAATAAAGGTAGCTTATATCGATTTTTAGAGAGAATAGGAGTAATTCCTAACAAAATCCAATTCAAACAAATTCCAGAATTTTACAGAAGTATATTTTTAGATGGATATGATGTTACTCTACCCATTGGACTAGAAGAATATACTGAGAAACTCATAGAACTTTTTCCCTCTGAGAAAAAGGGAATAGAGGAATTTATAGATATGTGTCAAAAAGTATTAGATGGTATTGAATTTATGGTAAGAAGAAGAGGGCAATATTCATCTGCAGAAGTTCTTAAAGAACATCCTTGGCTTGTACGGGTTTCTGGGCTTACTTTACAAGAAGTATTTGATAAATTCTTTACTGATAAACGTTTGATGGCAATTATTGCACAATTATGGGGATATTTGGGTTTGCCCCCTTCTAGATTAAACGCCTATGCATTCATTGCTATGTTAATTACATATTTAAGATGGGGTGCTGCTTTTCCAATGGGAAGATCACATGCTTTTACAACTGCTATTGTGAAAGCTTTTGAAGAATTAGGAGGTAAAATGAGGTATAATGCTTTAGTTAACCGAATATTAGTTCAAAAAGGTAGAGTTTGTGGTGTTGAACTTCTTAATGGTGATATTTATGAATGTAAGGCAGTAATTTCAAATGTTAATCCAATATGTACAACAATGAAGATGCTTCCCAAGGATGTTGTTCCAGATAATTATAAAAAACAAATATATGCCCCAGAAATAGGTCCATCTGCATTTTCAGTTTATATAGGTTTAAACGCATCATATAAAGATTTGGGATTGAATGTTCATGAGATGTTTATTAATGAAACAGATGATTTAAATAAAGCATATGAAACGTTTACTAAGTTAGAGGCTCCTAAATATATGGTAGTAGCATGTTATAATCATATATATGAGGATATAACTCCTCCTGGAACAACCCAACTTGTTCTTACTACATTACAAATGGGTAAATTATGGCAATCAATTTCCCCTGATCAATATTTCAAAGTTAAAGATTACATTACTGACAAAATGGTTGAATTGGTAGAAAAAACTATTTGTCCAGATATTCGTGAGTATATAGAAGTAGCAGAAGCTGCAACTCCTCTAACATATTATCGATATTCGAAAAATATAGAAGGGGCCATATATGGATATACTCAAGATCTCTTAAATGGCCCAACACTGCGATTAAAAAGCCGAGGTTCGATTCCAGGATTATATCAGAGTGGTGCTTGGACAAATGTCGGTGGTGGATTCTCTACAAGCATTCTTAGCGGGAGAATTGCTGCTGGAATGTATTTAAGAGATGAAAAAGAAGGGAGGTGGTAAGAAATGGAAAAAGAGATAATGAATGATGTAAAAAAATATCAGAAACTTGAGAAATTAAAAAAGTGGCGAGATGAAGTTGAGCCAATTCCTTGGTACTTTGATGGATTGGAAAATCTTTGTGATCGTATTCATCCAGAAAAGCAATTATTGCAAGTCACAGACATACAAGAACTTTCTATGGATACTAAGTTATTCCGTTTCGTTTCAGCAAGGCATGATAAACCATTAGCACCATTCAGAGCAGGTCAATATATTGGTCTCACTGTGGAAATTAATGGTGTAAGAACATCTAGACCTTTTTCACTTGTTTCATCTCCAAATCAACTTGCTTATTATGAATTAGGAGTAAAAAGAAAAGAGGGAGGTTTTGTTAGCATTTATTTACTTGATACAATAAAAGTTGGAGATATATTAGAAGCAACAGAACCATTAGGGGAATTATACTATAATCATGTTTTTCATGGAAAAGACTTAGTTTTTATTGCTGGGGGTTCAGGAATTACTCCATTCATTTCACTATTGAGAGATATCTCTCAACGGAACTTAGGATTGAATGTTTGGCTGTTATTTGGATGTGTGTCTGAGGATGATGTTTTATTTAAAGATGAACTTGAAGATTTAGTGACAAGACGCTCTAACATCAGAGTGCAATATATTCTATCAGAACCAGGACCAAATTGGGATGGGGCTTGTGGATTTATTACAAAAGATAAGATTTTAGATCAGATAAAATCGGTTGAACATAAGTTCTTTTATATAGTTGGAAATCGTGCAATGTATTCATTTATAAAAGAACAAATGAAAGAATTAGGAGTCCCCCCACATCGCATTACATATGAATCTT
>Ga0307380_10002833_pt1 | contig 24275 bp, 17 predicted proteins | sample UN3MG_FD_202239 | JGI IMG/M metagenome (GOLD analysis project Ga0307380, IMG submission 202239) | Soil microbial communities from Risofladan, Vaasa, Finland - UN-3 | ecosystem: Environmental > Terrestrial > Soil > Coastal area > Acid sulfate soil | place: Finland: Risofladan, Vaasa | collected... | reverse complement strand
CTGGTGTTGGACCACGATCGGCTCGATCTGGCGGTGGCCCGGGGCGCGGCCTATTACGGCATGGTGCGTCGCGGCCAGGGCGTGCGAATTGCGGCGGCTCTGGCACGGACTTACTACATCGGGGTGGAAGGCATTGCCGATCCGGCAGCCGTGGGGAAGGAAGCGGCGGCCGTCTGTCTGGTGCCGGCCAGGGTCGAGCCCGGGCACGACGTCGACCTGACGCAGCGGAAGTTCGACCTGCGGATCTCCGAGCCGGTGGAGTTCCCGCTGTACGTCTCCAGCACGCGGCTGACCGACCAGCCGGGCGAGCTGGTCGCCGTCGATCGCGAGCAGATGACGCCGCTGCCGCCGATGCGCACCGTGCTTAGGACCCGGAAGAAGAGCGACTCGGGCACGGTTGCGGTCCACCTGCACGCGCGGCTGACGGAGATCGGCACGCTGGAGCTATGGTGCAGCGAGATCGCCGGGCGGGGGAGCTGGCGGCTGCAATTCGACGTTCGTTCGGCCACTCGGACCGATGTCGCCGCGCACGAGTCGGCGGCCGAATCGGAAGGGATCGTCGACGAGGCGATCTGGCGGAAGTGTGCCGCGCTGATCCGAGACACGTTCGAGCCCGAAGGGAAAGAGCGGCCGGCCAGGCTGGTCAAGAATCTCTCCCAGGCGATCGGCAGCGCGCGGAACTACTGGCCGGCGTCGCTGTTGCGCCGGATCTGGGAGGCATTGATGGACCTGGAGCCGGGCCGGCGGCGTAGCCCGTCCCACGAGGCTCGCTGGTTGAACCTGCTGGGCTTCTCGCTGCGGCCGGGATACGGCATGGCCGTGGACGACTGGCGCGTGGCCCAGACCTGGACCACCGTACAAGGCCGGATCGTACACCCCGGCGCGGCGACTCGGGTGGAGGGGTGGATTCTCTGGCGGCGGATCGGCGGCGGGCTGGCGGCCGGACAACAGCAGGCCCTGGCCGAGCCGCTCTTGGGTCCCGTCCGCGGACTCCACCGCCAGTCGACCACCGGCAAGCGGAAAGGCACCGACTTCACCTTCGCCGTGCCGGAAACGGCCGAAATGTGGCGACTGCTCGGATCGCTGGAACTGCTGAAAGTCGCTACGAAGATCGAGCTGGGCAGTATTCTCTTGGACCTGCTGCCGAAGCCTAAGATGGCGCCCGTGCGGGCGGCGATCACCTGGGCGCTGGGGCGGATCGGGGCCCGGCAGCCGATCCACGGGCCGCTGAACACGGTGGTGCCGGCCGAGACGGCCTCCGACTGGGTGGGCCGGCTGATGGACTCACCCGGCGACGACCCCGACCACCGGCTGGCCGCGATGCAGATGACCCGTCGGACCGACGACCGCTATCGCGACGTGTCGGACAAGACCCGCCGCAAGGTGCTCGACTGGCTCGAATTGCACGAATCGCCGGCCCATTTTCTCGAACTGGTGCGCGACGGCGGGCAGCTCGACGCGCAGGAGCAGGGCCTGGTCTTCGGCGAGGCGCTGCCCAAGGGCCTGCGGATCGTCTGACTCGGCAAACGGGGAGTCGAGAAAGGGGACTGGCTCCGGGCCGCATTTCGGCTCCGCAGTCGCGAAAAACGTATGACGGCCCGGTGCCTGTCCCCTTTTCGACGGCCGCCCATACCCGCCCTACCCCCCTGTCGAGCCACCCTGCAAGGGAAAAATCTGTTTTTCGGCGACGAACTAATTGACATATTTGCCATATATGCTATAGATGAACTATCAGTTTACTTTTCGGTCACCCCACGTGAGGCAGCGCGCGGCGCCGCAGGCGTCCAACGACAACAACGGGCTCCAGGCAACACGCCCCAGGGCGCGGACCGCGCCGGTGGCCGATGTGCCTCGTTGTCGATCTCGCTCGGTGCGGGGTCGTCGCGGCTGTCTCCTTTCTGGATTCCCGCCCCGTTGAGAAACGTTGCCGCCGGTGAAGCCAGCGTGCCCAAGCTCGTCGGAGAAACACCTATGAAGAATCTCATCTCGATCCTGCTCGTCGCCGGACTTCTCTTGATCGGCAGCAGCGCGAACGCCGGGATCATCCTCCCCGAGGGGGAACTTCCGGCCTTGACCCTGAAGATCAACGACCACGGTCAAGGGCCGCCGGTCGAGTTGCAGCCCTCCGGCGTGGAAATCGCCGCCGGCAAATACCGGTACCGGGGCCAAGAGGAGACCGACGACTGGAGCATCCTCTGGGACATCGGGGCGAACGTGGATCCCGTCTTGACCGCCGCTTTCATCGTCACCAACAAGACTTCCACCCCGCAAGAGTTCACGCTCGACGCATTGTTGCCGGTCGCATCGATGACCGGGGGCACGTACACCGGCGGATCGATCTCGGGCGTGTTGATGGACGCCGGCGACGGGGCCACGCTGAGTTCCCTGCCCGACGGGCTGACGCCGCTCTACACGGCGCGGATCGACGGGGTCGACTATCAGTCGCTGATGGACTCGCCGCAACTGGTCAGCGCCGGCGATTACGGGACCGCGCCGTTCGGGCCGGACACCTTCGGCGCCCCGATCGCCAGCATGCCCGGACCGTTCTCGGTCGATGAATCGATCGGCCTGAAGCTCAGCTTCCAACTCAGCCCGGGCGACGTGGCGTTGATCTCGGGCACGTTCGTGGTGAACTCGCTACCCAACCCGGTCCCGGAACCGTCGACCATCGCCCTGACCGTCATCGGCCTGGTCGGCCTGGCCGGCTTCGGCCTGCGGCGTCGCCGCCGCGCCCGCTGAGGTCGGCGGTTGGCGATTTTGTCAGTTGGGTGGCACTGGCTGCTTGTCAGCCAGTGCCGTGTGGTTCACGTTGATTGCGGGGCACGATTCTGCTCGGACCGGCGCCGGTTGCGTCTGGAGCACCACACCACGAACATGAACACCCCCGTACCCGAGAGGACGAGCGTAGACGGTTCGGGGATGACGACCATCCACGCCTCTCGTTCGCCGGCGGGATTGATTCCGTCGCCGACGATCGTCAGCCCGTCGGCCGAGACGGCCTTGGCACGGGTCAACTGCCAGCCGGGCAACAGCAGGTCGTGTTCCGCTTCCAGGACCTCTTGGAGTTTGCGCATCCCGTGCGTTTCATCCCAAAGGAACGCTTGTTCTCCCAGGTCGCTCTTGCTGTAGCCGACCACGAGAGCGCCGTCGGGAGTGACCGCCCAGGCGATACCGGCGTAGTCTCCGCCCGGAAAATCACCGAGTCCGACCATTTGCGTTTCGGGAGTCCATCGAAAAGGTTCGCTGCCATGTTCCGACACGGCCCGACCGACCACAACCGAGCCGTCGGCCGACACGTCGTATGCCCAACCCTGGGTGTCGCCGCCGGGCAGGTCTCCCAGCCCTACGGAACCGCTCTCGGCCGTCCAGCGGACCGCCTGGGCACCTTCTGGAGGTCCTTCACTGTAGGAACTCCGGCCGACGACGACCGATCCATCGGGAGAGATACCTAGCGGATAATAGAATAGCTGCCCGGTCGCCAGGTCGGGCAGGTCGACCACGCCTTGACCGGTCGTCCAGCGGAAACCCTTGCTCGGTTCGTTGCCCTCGGCGTATCTCAACCCGGTGACTACGGTCCCGTCGTCGGAAACAGCGCCGGTTTGGCCGGGGCAGAGGACCTCGGCATGAATCGTATCTCCGTCGGTCGTCCAGCGCACGGCCTGGTAGCCCTCGCCGTCGGCGCTGATGCCCACGATTACGGAGCCGTCATACGAAACGTCGCTGGCTTCGCTGTAGAAGATCCCGCCGGGAAGTTCCCCCAGGCCGACCATGCCGTCCCGGGCCGTCCAGCGGAAGGCCTCCCAGCCTTCGGCGTGGCGCGAGAAGCCGACCGCCACGCGCCCGTCGCCGGAGAGGCCGTAAGCCACGCTGGCGTCGCCCTCGTCAAGCATGCCCAGCGGATAGAAGGTGGCCGCCGCCAGCGCGGTGCCGGCAAGTTGCAGGCAACCGGCAATGCAGACGATAACGGACGCATGTTTCATCGGTTTTCTCCTTAATGGAAAGGGCCGGGCGATCGACGGCATCCGGCCGCGGCGCAGGCAGACACCTGCCAACGCACGTGTCGGGGATGCCCGGAAAGCAAGACCGGGGCCGTTAAAGAATGCACCGTGGAGAAAAACGCCGACCCGGTGGCCGACGATCTCGAGTGCGAAACGCTGCCTGCTTCAGTGTTGCGGGACGAACGATCGCCCCTGGAGTCTTTTTTGCCCAGATTCATAGTATAAGAACCCGGTGCCCTGCTGTCAACTGCCCCCCTGGAAAATAGGGACAGTCACCTATTTTCTTCTTGACAAGCCAAGGCGGAAACCCGAAAATCGCGACATGCCAAGAGTCGCTCGAATCGTGATCCCCGACTGCCCGCACCACGTGACCCAGCGCGGCAACAACCGTCAGGACGTGTTCTTCGTCGACGACGATCGGCAAACCTACCTCGGGCTGTTGAAGGAAGAGGCAGAGAGGTACGGCCTGGCCGTCGAGGCCTATTGCCTGATGACCAACCACGTCCACCTGATCGTCACGCCGAAGTCCGAGCCGTCGCTGGCCAAGGCGTTGGGTCGCGCCCACTTCCGGTACTCGCAGTACGTCAATCGCCTGCACGGCCGCAGCGGGCACCTCTGGCAAAACCGCTTCTACTCGTGTGCCTTGGACGAGGAGCACTACTGGGCGGCCGCCGCATACGTCGAGCAGAACCCGGTGCGGGCGCGGATCGTGCGCTGCCCGTGGCGGTACCGCTGGTCGAGTGCGGCGATCCACTGCCGCCTGGCCGAGGATTCGATGGAGCTGCTGAATTTTCGTCGCTGGGCCACCTCGGGCAACGACTGGAAATCGACGCTGGCCGAGCGGCTGGGCGAAGCGGCGCTCTCGACCCTTCGCCTGAACACCCACCGCGGCCGCCCGTTGGGAAGCGACCGTTTTCTCAGCAAGCTCGAAGCCCTCCTCGGCCGCCGCCTCCGCCCCTTACCCATCGGCCGGCCGAGGAAGAAGCAGAAAAATAGGTGACTGTCCCCATTTTGGCCGGGTCAACTGCCAGCCGGGCAACCACCCCCCTTGCAGCGTACGCCGTTGCCGAGGTTGACTCCTCTGGGGAGATGGGAAATACTTGGGGTATTCTGAACCTCGCCGCCACCGCTGCTCTTGCGACCGTGCGGCCCGCCCCGGGAATCCTGGTGTGAGAACGCTGCTGATCTACCCTTGCGAGATGTCCGTCTACCGGGGCACCCGCTTCGAGTTCAAGCAGACGCAGGAGTGTCTTCCCCCGCTGAACGTCGCCGTGTTGGCCGGTGCGCTGGTCGGCGGCGGGCATGAGGTGCGGGCGATCGACTTGCAGGTGGAAACAGACCACGAGGCGGCGATCCGTCGGGCCGTCGAGTCGTGGCGGCCCGAGATGGTGGGGATCACCTTCAAAACGCCCGTCTTCAACCAGGCACGAGAAATCGCCGCGATCGTGCGAAGGTACGCGCCTGAGGCGATGATCGTCGGCGGCGGCGTTCACGCGACGTATTATCCCCGGGAGTGCCTGGAAGGGACCGACTTCGACGCCGTGGTGATCGGCGAAGGCGACCGGACGATCGTCCGGCTGGCCGACGGCGTGCCGCCAGAGGAAATCGAGAACATCGCCTGCAAACGGGCAGACGAGATCGTCGTCAACGGCAAAAAGGACCACGACGGAACGATCTGCCCGGAGAGTTCCATCCACGATCTGGACGAACTCGCCTATCCCGATTGGAGCGTGTTCGATCTGCGTCGTTACGCGGGCATTACGCGGCTTTTCTACGAAGCGGCGCCGGTCGGCTTTCTGGAGACCAGCCGCGGGTGCAAAGGGCGGTGCGTGTTCTGCTCCCGCGGCGTGTACGGTACGAGTTGGCGGCCGAAAAGTCCCCGGCGCGTGGTCGACGAGATCGAGCGGATGCTGGAGTTCGGCTTCCGCGAAATCGAGATCGTCGACGACGCCTTCACCACGGACCTGGACCGGGCGACGGCCGTCTGCGAGGAGATTTTGCGGCGGAAGCTCGATTTTCCCTGGTGTTGTCGCAACGGGCTGCGGGTCAGCGACGTGAGCGAGGAGTTCTTCCGCCTGGCTCGCCGGGCCGGGTTGCACCTGGTGGCGTTCGGGTTCGAGACCGGCAACCGGAAGCTGCTGGCCGAGGCGAAAAAGGGCGCCACGCTCGAAAAGGGCCGCCGGGCCGCCCGCTGGGCCCGGCGCTCGGGCATCACCGTGATGGGCTATTTCCTGATGGGACTGCCCGGCGAAACCGAGCAGACGCTTCGCGAAACGATCGACTACGCCCGTTCGCTGGAGATCGACCTGGTCAAGTACAACCTGGCCATTCCGATGCCCGGCACGCGGCTGCACGAGATGTGGCGCGACCGGATGAAGGTGACGCACTGGGACCAGTACAACTTCCATGCTCCGGCGCGGGAACTCTACGACCACCCGAATCTCGACTGGGATACGTTGGAGGCCTATCTCCGCCTGGGCTATCGGCGTTTCTATCTTCGGCCGGGTTATCTGTTGCGGCAGTTGGGGCGACTTGTGCGGCAGCGGCGTTTGGGGATCAGCGTCAAGACGGCGTTGCAGTTGGTGTTGCGTCGCGGGAAGAGGGCGTAGTCGAAGGGGGCGACGTTGACGGCGGGGGGTGAAGGGTGTACAATAAGGAGGTCATGGCAAAGACCGTGTATATCGAGAGCACCGTTCCGAACGCCTATGCTTCGGAACGACAGGATGCAGCCAGTGTCTATCGCCGGGACATCACGCGGCGGTGGTGGATGCTACAGGCCGCACTTTACGAGTTGTGTACTTCGGAAGCCACGTTGGCTGAACTGAAAGCAGGAAGTTACGCAGGTCAACAACAAGCCGTCCAATTGGTGGCGTCCTTGCCGTTGATCGAGATCACTGACGAAGTGTATGCGATTGCGGATGCATACGTTCGCCATCAGCTCATGCCAAAGCCGGCAGTGGGTGATGCGCTGCATCTGGCATTGGCCAGTCTGAACGAACTCGATTACTTGCTGACGTGGAACGTGCGACATTTGGCGAATCCCAACAAGCTCGAACACTTGACCGTTGTCAACCGCCGCTTAGGGCTGCTTTCTCCAACTATCATCAGTCCGGAACAGCTATGGGCCGAGAACCTTTCATGAACGAGCAGCAGATACAGACGCCGGACCCCATCATCGATCAGGTCAGACAAACTCGCGAGCGGCTGGTTCGCGAACATGGCGGACTGCGAGGCTGGGTCGAACACTTGAAGAAACTCCAGGCCCAGCATCCCGAGAAACTCGTGTCCCGGCCGGAACAACCCTCGCGCTAACGGTTCTTCTGCGCCCGCTGCTACGGCCGCCCCCAAGCGCCAAACCGCCGCCGACCGGCGACTTCCATGGTTCATCTTCTCGAACAGACGCCCCAGCAGTTGCAGGCCTGGTTTGCCCAGCGCGACCTGCCCGGCTATCGGGCCGCGCAGGTGTGGCGGTGGGTGTTTCGCCGACGGGCCGCCGAGTTCGACGAGATGACCGATCTGCCCAAGTCGCTGCGGAGCCCTTTGGCCGAGGAGTTCCAGATCTTCACCAGCCGCATCGTCGCCCATCAGGAAGCCGACGACGGGACCGAAAAGCTGCTCTTGGAACTGGCCGACGCCCAGCGGGTCGAATGCGTGCTGTTGCGCGACGACAAGGAACACCGTACGATCTGCATCAGCACGCAGGTGGGCTGTGCGATGGGCTGCGTGTTCTGTGCCAGCGGGCTGGACGGCGTGGTCCGCAACCTGACCGGCGGCGAAATCGTCGAACAGATGCTCCACCTGCAACGGCTGCTCGACCAAGAGGAACGGCTCAGCCACGTCGTCGTGATGGGCATGGGCGAACCGCTGAGTAACCTCGACGCCCTGCTGCCCGCCCTGGCCACGGCGACCGACCGCGACGGCCTGGGAATCGGCGAGCGGCGGATAACGATCTCCACGGTCGGGCTGCCCAAGGGGATTCGCCGCCTGGCCGCGGAGGACCGTCAGTACCATTTGGCCGTTTCGCTCCACGCCGCGGACGACGAGCTTCGGAATCGACTGGTGCCGGCCAACCGGAAGCTGGGCATCGGGCCGATCCTGGCGGCGGCCGACGATTACTTCGAGCAGACCGGGCGCCGCGTGACGTTCGAGTACGTGCTGCTGGCCGGGTTGAACGACCAGCCGGAACATGCCCGACGGCTGGTCGGTCTGCTGAAGGGTCGCCCGGCGCTGGTCAACGTAATCCCCTACAATCCGGTACCCGACCTCCCCTTCCGCACACCGGCCCCGGAGGTGACGGCCCATTTTGTGGAGATTCTGCGGCGGGGGCGCCTCAACGTCAAGATCCGCTATCGCAAGGGCGAGCGAATCGACGCGGCCTGTGGGCAATTGCGGCGGAGGGGGTGAGTTATCAAGTCGGCGTATTTCCCGCAGTTGCACGGTGTTGCGGTAGACTCTGGGGTGGCACGCCCTGAGGAACGAAGGGCGTGGTATGTCGGGAAAACACGCCCTTCGTTCTTCAGGGCGTGCCACCCACCGTGACATCCCGACGCCCCAGTCCCCAGCCCCGAGTCCCGAACGGCCATCTGGTAACGCCTAGCCGCTTGGACTACACTAGTAGGTAGAGTCGCGGAAGCGTCCGCGGCCGGAACCCTCGACCACCCACGCCGAGACTCGCCTTGGTCGTCAGCGAATCGTCTGCCCGAAGATACACCCTCGGGGACCCCGACGTTCGGCTGATGCTCGAGGTGCGCGACGACAGCGCCGCCGCCTTCGAGGAACTGGTGTTGCGCTACCAGACGCGGCTGGTAGCGGTCCTGGAACACCTCGTCAGCAACCACGACCAGGCCGAGGATCTCGCCCAGGACGTTTTCCTTCGGGTATATCGCGCGCGGAAGGACTACGTGGCTTCGGCGAAGTTCTCGACGTGGCTGTTCACGATCGCCAACAACGTGGCGTCCAACGCGCTGAGGAACCAGTCGCGGCGCCGGGAGGTGACCTTGGCGTCGCGCGACAGCGGGCCGTTGGGCACCCGGCCGTTGGACGTGATGTTGCAGGCCAGCAGCGGCCAGATGCCCACCCGGCAGTTGGATAAGGCCGAGATCCGCGAGATCGTGCGGTTGGCGCTTCAGGCACTCGGCGAGCGGCAGCGGATGGCCGTGCTGTTGGCCAAGTTCGAGAACATGAGCTACGCCGACATCGCCGGCGTCATGGAGATTTCGCCGCAAGCCATCAAGTCTTTGTTGCACCGGGCCCGCGGTAATCTCCGCGAGGTCCTGGAGCCCTATTTTCTTTCCGGGGACCGGGTTCCCGAAAACCAATGAAACACGAACCCGCCAATGCCGATCCCGCGCTCGACGAAGAGCTGATGGCGTATCTCGACGGTGAATTGGACGCCGACGATAGCCAGCGGATCGAGCAATTGCTGGCCAGTGACGCGGAAGCCCGGTTGAAGCTGCAGCGGCTGGAGCGGACCTGGGAACTGCTCGATGAGCTGAAGACGCCGCAAGACGCCGGAGAACTTACGAAGAGCACCTTGGAAATGGTCGCGGCGGCGGCCGAAGAGGACGTGGCTCGCAGCCGGGCCGAAATCGCCCGAGGACGCCGCCGGCGCGGGTTCCTCGGCGGCGCGTGCCTGCTGGCCGTCGGAGTGGCGGGCTTCTTCCTCGTCCGGCCGATGGTGCCAAATCCCAACCGGCAGTTGCTCGAGGACTTGCCGCTGCTGGAGCATCTCGCCGAGTACCGCCAGCTCGACGACGTCGATTTCTTGCACCTGCTGTGGGAGAATGGGCTGTTCCTCGGGGCGGAAGATGCGGCTTCCGAGGTCTTGCAGGAACCTGATGATTCGCTCGCTGGGCGGCGCCGGCGAATCGAAAACATGAGCCCGGCCAAGCAGGACGAGCTGCGCCAGCATCGCCAGTGGTTCGAAGAGCGGAAGCCGGCCGAACAGCAACGGCTCCGCGACCTCCACGAGCGACTCCGGAACGATCCGCACGCCGACGAACTCCGCCTGGTGATGCGCCGCTACCACCAGTGGCTCAAGACGCTGCCGGCGCACCAGCGGGCCGAGTTGGAGAGGTTGGAGCCCGAACGCCGGATCGAGCGAATCAACGAGCAATTGGCGGAACAGGCCAGGCAACCCAACCGGGAGGACGTCGAGGGGTTGAGCCGTTGGCTCGAGGCCTACGCGGCACGCCTGGAGACGGAGTTGATGCAATCCCTGCCGTCACCGGCTGGGGATCCATGGGCCGAACTCGACGCGCCGATACGTCGCTGGGGGGTCGTCATGGAAGTCTGCGCCCGGATGTCGCGCGGCAGGTCGCCTTGGCCCAGCGAACGGGATCTGGCGGATCTTCGCGAGGAGCTTTCGCCGATCACCCGCGCCTGGCTGAGTTCCCGGTCCGTGCCGGAGCAGTGGGCCGTCGTGGACCGTTGGATTCGGGACGAGATTCTTGCCGGCCGATTCACTCCGCCGGAAGTCGAAAAGGATCTGGATCTCTTCTGCATCGAGGAATTGCCCGACGAGCAGGAGGCCCGGTTGATCGGCTATTCCGAGAGCGACATGCGGCGGCAGTTGTGGCGGATGTACTGCGACGCCCGGTACGGCCCCGACGTGTTCTTCCACCGGCCGTCGGGCGGGCCGGATTGGCCCCGACGACACGGTACGCCGGAACCTTCTCGAGATCGGCCCGCCCAACCCGGAGACTCGAATGGCCTCTGAGAACTCGTACAGGAATTACGGCGCGTACAGTAGCCATCTCGCTCCGCGAGATGTCGCCCGAAAAGCTCTGGATCGTCAATGGCCATATCTCGCGGAGCGAGATGGCTCCAGAACCGTTTTGCACACCGTGTGTTGAAGGCGGCCTGGAGCGCCGGACCGGACCAGCCGCCGCCGCGAAGGACCTTTCGCCTGGTAGGGGCACGACAAAGTGGCCGCCGTGCTGCTGGCCAACGGCGCCGAGGTCAACGCCCGCAACTCCGACGGCAAAACGCCCTTGCACGCCGCCGCCTGGCGAGGTTGCGTCGAGGTGGTTCGTGTGCTCCTGGCCCACAAGGCCGACGCGGCGATCCAAGGCAACATGGGCTTCACCGCGGTGGACGAGGCCCGATCCGCCGGTCACGAGGCGGTGGTCGAGTTGCTGGCGGGGACGCAGCCTTAGCCCATTTCGTCCGACGTTTCTTCCAGCAAGGGCAGCTCGACGGCGATCCGGGTGCCTTGGCCGGGAGTCGATTCCACGGTGGCATGGCCGAAGAGCAGTCGGGCGCGCTCGCGGATGCCCTGCAATCCGAACCGGTTCTCGGCGACGGTGGCCGGATCGAAGCCGATTCCCCAATCTTGCACTTCGATCCGCAGTTGGTCGTCGACTTGAGCCAGTTCGACGCGGATCTTCTCGGTTCGGCTGTGTTGGCAGGCGTTGTTGAGGCTTTCCTGCACGATCCGAAACACGGCGATTTCCAGCGGCGGGGCCAACCGCGCGGCGCCGATCCGGTGGGAGAACTCGATCTCGGGCCCGCCGTCCTGCCGGTGTTCGGAAATGAGGTATTCGACGGCCGCGACGATGCCCGACTGGTCGAGGATCGGAGGACGCAATCCGCCGATCAATCGCCGCGTTTCCTCGACGCAGCCCCGCAGCAGTTGGAGCCCGTCGTCGAAGGTCTGCTGCGCCCGCGGGGGATCCCGGTCCCGCTGTTGGCAGAAGGCCTGCAGCTTGAGCACGGCGCCGGTGAGTTGCTGGGCCAATCCGTCGTGGATTTCATAGGCGACCAGCTTCCGATCGCGTTCCTGGAGACTGAGCAGTTTCCGCAGCAGTTTCCGCTCCCTTTCCAAGGTTTCCTCGCTTCGCCGGCGCGCGGAGATGTCCCGGATGATGGCGATGGCCCACCACTGGTTTTCCAGGCGGATCGCGGAAAGCGAGATCTCGATGGGAAACTCGGAGCCGTCCCGGCGGATCGCCTCGAGTTCCAGCACCTGGCCGATGGCCGGGCCCTTGCCGTGCCGGGCGAACTCCTTCATCCCCTTTTCGGCGTCGGGTCTGTAGCGGTCGGGGATGAGCGTCTTGCGGACACTGCAGCCGAGGATCTCCTCGCGGCGGTAGCCGAACATCTTCTCCGCGGCAGGGTTCCAATGCGCCACGTTTCCCTCCGGGTCCATCATGATCACCGCGTCCAGCGCGGCATTGCTGATCGAGTGCAATTGGGCGGTCCGCTCGGCCACCAACTGTTCGATCCGTGCCGTCCGTCCGATCAACAAGAGCAGATAAGCCACGATCAAGCCGGTCAGCAACAACCCGGCCCCCAGGGCAACCAGCGGCCCCCAGAATCGGTCTGCCGCGAACTGGGATTCCACCGCGGTGCAGTAGATGGCCCATGTCCGATCCGCCACCGCGACGCGTTCCAGGTGGCGCATGGGCAGGTCCTCTTCCACCGGCAGTTCTTTCAGCGGCGTCAGGGGATTGCTCGGCCCGCGGAACCGGGATGGCTGGGCGTGAAGAAGCGTGGTTTCGCCCGAGGGCAGCTCGTCGAACACCTGCACGTCGACCCCGGACGGCTTCCACCGAAGGGAGGCATCCGCAATGACGTCGTCGATGCGGAACGCGCCCAGAACGAAGCCGTGGACTCCTTCGTCCGACGAAAGCGCGGAGGGATCCGCCCCCTTGCTTTCATCGTAGACCCAGGCCATCACGCACAGGGCTCGGGCTTCGGGGGGGTGATCCCACAAGGGCGTCATCACGGCGGCCGTCAATCGCCCGGTGGCGCGTGCCCGCTCCATCGCCGGCCGGCACTTCGGCTCCGAGTTCAAATCGAAGCCCGACAGAGCCTCGTTGCCGTCGCGCGGTTCGACGAAACAGATCGGGAACCGCTCGGCCCCGTCGGGCGACACGACGCGCGGTGCCCAGGCCAGCGCCTGGATGCCCTTGGGGTATTCGGTCAACAACGGGTCAGTGAAGGTCCGAAACTCGTGAGGCAAGACCTCTTGCGAGCCGGCATAGAAGCCCGCCAACGTGCGCACCGCCCCCACTTTGGCCGTCATCGCGAGACGAATCGCGTCCACCCGCCGTTCCGCGTCGAGTTGGAAACGCGCGTCGGCCAGCGCGTATTCCCGGCCCCAGAGAACTCGGTACAGGAGAATCGAGAGGATCACGCCGCAGATGCCGACCACCACCGTCAGAGTCCACCTCGAACGGGCCGCGTGCAATGGCGAAACCCCCTCTGTAGGTGGATCACATTGGTGCAAATTGGTCGCCTTGGGAATCATGACTCTGTCCAGAAACCGCCGCCACGGCATCCCGATGACTGGTGGCGAGGGCTATCATGGAATGGTAAGCAACTCCATGGGGGATGTCAACTCCCCTGATAGATTCCGTGTCGAATCGACGCTGCGCGGAACCTAGAACGAGGGCTGCGGTCTGCAACGGAAACACCCGGTCACCACGAGACTCGATACTCCAAGGCACAGTGGTTGCCCTTGTCGCGGCCGACGACCTTCGAGTATACTCCGCCCCCCGCAATCGGCCGGGAGGGATCGAACGTCTGCAACACAAGGGGTCGTCGAATGATCACCGTGGTCGTGCCCTGCTACAACGAGGCCGAAGTGCTCGGGCAGTTGTATGGGCGGCTGACCGCGGCGGCCGAGTCCTGGGGCGAACCGTTCGAGGTCATCCTGGTCGACGACGGCTCGGACGAAACGACCTGGCGGCAAATCGAGCAGATCCACCGCCACGACCCCCGTTGGCGGGTGGTCCGGCTCTCGCGCAACTTCGGCCACCAGGCCGCGCTCTCGGCCGGATTCCACTACGCCTCGGGCGACGCCGTGATCCTGATCGACGCCGACCTGCAGGATCCGCCCGAGGAGCTTCACCGCTTCATCGCCAGGTGGCGCCAAGGCTACGAGGTCGTCTACGCGGTGCGCCGCGGGCGCAAGGAAAACGTGCTCAAGCGGCTGTGCTACGGGCTTTTCTATCGCCTGCTGGCGGGAGTCTCCAAGACGCCGATTCCGCTCGACTCGGGCGACTTCTGCCTGATGGACCGTAAAGTGGTCGAGCTGCTCAAGTCGCTGCCGGAGCAGAATCGTTTCTTGCGGGGGCTGCGGGCGTGGACCGGGTTCCGGCAGGTGGGCGTGGAATACCAGCGGCACGCCCGAGCGGCCGGAAAATCGAAGTACAGCCTGCGTAAGCTCGCGCAATTGGCCGTCGATGGGGTCTTCTCCTTCTCCACCGTGCCGCTGAGATTGGTGACCCAATTGGGCGTCCTCGTTTCCACCTTCGCGTTCCTCGGTGCCGTGTTCACCCTGTTGCAGCGGGTGTTCGTGGATTGGTTCTCCCGGATCGGGCTGGCCCCGGTGCCGGGTTTCGCCACCATCGTGATCGCCATCCTCTTCCTCGGCGGCGTGCAGTTGATCTGCATGGGAATCATCGGAGAATACGTCGGCCGGATCTACGACGAAGTCAAGGGCCGGCCGTTGTGGATCGTTCGCCAGAGCTACGGGCTGAAGGAACCGCCGCCGGTTCCCGCAAGCCGGACTTCCAAGCACGAGGTCGGCCAAGGGGGATACGACGCCGAGGAGTACGAGCAAACGAAAGTGGCGGCGTAGTGTTTCGGTTCCAGAAAACGTTTAGCGGGCGGGCTTGCCCGCCGTTCCGTTGTTACCAGATGAAAGCGTACCAAACACCCATGCGCGTGGCCATCGTAGGAGCCGGAATCACCGGGCTGACCATCGCCCGGCGGCTGGTCCGCGACGGACACCAGGTCGCCGTGTTCGAGAAGGACCAACTCGGAGGGCTGGCCGCCGGGTTCCCGTATCCCGGCTGCCCCGGCGTGTACCTGGACAACTTCTACCACCAGATCTTCACCTCCGACCGGCACCTGATCTCTCTGATCCAAGCGCACGGCCTCGGCGACGACCTCATGTGGAATCCCAGCCGCAGCGGCCTGATCGCCCGGGGCCGCATCTGGCCGTTCGGCTCCGCGTGGGACCTGCTGCGTTTCGCGCCGCTGGGCAGCCTTCGGCAACGGCTCTTGATGGGTTGGAACCTGTGGTCCTTCAAGCGCACCGCCGGCCCCGAACGGCTGCACGACGTCCGCTGCCGCGAGTTCTTCGCACGGCGCGGAAACCTCGCCGGGTATCGAAACCTCTGGGAGCCGCTCCTGGAGCAGAAGTTCGCCGAGGGGGCCGACGACACGCCGGCCGCGTTCCTTTGGGGGCGTATCCACCCACGGGCAAAATCGCGCGAAGGCGGCGAGGAATGCCTCGGTTACCTCAAGGGCGGTTTCCAACGGCTGTTCTTGAGAATGGCCGACGCGATCCGGCAGGCCGGCGGACAGGTGCAAATCGACCATGCCGTCCGCGAGATCCGTCCCGGCCGGCGACCGCAAGTCATCCTCGACGGCGGCAGCGGCCCGCAAACGTTCGACCGCGTCGTGTGGACGGCCAGCCCCGACCGCCTGGTGCGCCTCGTGAAAGACCCGCCGCCGGAGGTCGTCCGCAAAGCGGAATCCGTCGAGTATATCGCCGCGACCCAATTGATTCTCATCATGACGCGACGCCAGACCGATTACTTCTGGCTGAACAACATCGACCCGGCGATCACGTTCGGCGGCCTGATCGAACACACCAACACGGTCCCGCCCGAGCATTACGCCGGAGAGCACATCCTCTACGTGATCAACTACCACCGGCCGGGCGACGAACGTTTTGCGGGCAGGTCGCTCGACGCGCTTCTGGACTATCACACGGCGTCGCTGCGGCGAGTGCTGCCCAACTTTCGCCGCGACGAGATCCTCCGGGCGTACTGCATCCGCGACGACTACAGTTCCCCGCGGTACGACCTGGGCTACGTCCGGCGGATCCCGCCCTATCAGGGTTGGCTGCCGAACGTGGACCTCTGCAGCATGTGCCAGGTCTATCCGGAAGATCGCAACATGGGCCATGGCGTCGACAACGCCCGGCGGTATTTGGCCGAGTGCTTTGCCCAGACGGCTGAAACCGAACCCTTGCAGAAAGCCGCTTGACCGAGATGCGGAATTTCGACGCCATCCACAACGACCGGACGATATCGCGCCGCCTGAAGATCACCGTCCTCCTGCTGGGCATCGCCACCGTGGCGATCCTGGCGGTCAACGCCCACCGCATGGCCATCTGCGAGGACGAAGCGAACGGCTACTACGTGGCCCGGCGCCCGCTGGGCGAAATGCTGGCCCTGTTGCAGGCGAACATCCACGAGGACCCGCCGCTGGCCGACATCGTCCTGCACGGCTGGATCCGCGTCGCCGGCTTCGAACCCTGGCGGCTGCGGTCGTTGCCGATCGTGTTCTTCCTGCTGATGATCCCCGGGCTGTTCCTCGTGGCGCGGCGATTGGGCGGCCGGCGCGGTGCATGGTTTTCCCTGGCGGCCGTGTTCCTGATGCCATACCACTGGACGATTCCGGCGGCGTTCCGCTGGTATTCGCTCTTCGCGTGCCTGGCCGTCTGGAATTTTTTCTTTTTCCTGAGGATGGAAGAATCGGCACGCCAGCCGGATGAGGACCCGCCGTCGCGAAAGACGCGGTTTGCCCGGGCGATCCCGTACGTCGTCACCGGGGCCTGTCTCTGGTACACGAATTACTCGGCCCCGGTCTTCTTTTTCGTCCACCTGATCGTCGCGTTGTGCCGGGCCAAACGGCGCCGGCAAGTCCTCGTCGATCTGACGCTCTGCTACGCGGCGATCTTCCTGCTCTTCTGCCCCTGGGTCCCCACGCTGTTGAGGCAACTGGACATCTCGATCCGCTCGCGGACGCCCGGCTACGCGGGGCTTGCGCTCTACGTGCTTTTTGCCGGCGAATTCTCCACGCCGTTCCATTATTGGATTTCCCTGCCGGCGGCCTTGGCGAGCCTGCTGCTGGCGGTCCTCGTGCTGGCACAGTTCCGCCGCTGTTGGATTCCGGCCCTGGTGTGTGTGGTGATTCTCCTCGGGCTGCTCCAGACCGGCGCGATCGGCCCGAAGCGGCTGCTGATCGTCTCGCCGTTCGTGGCCATCACGGCCGGCTTGGCGCTGGGCCGCGGCGAACACCGACTCCGCCGGCTGCGGGTCGCGCGGACCGGCCTGATCGCCGCGGCGCTTATGGTGGCGGCCGGCTCGTCGGTCCACTTCGTCCGCCGGGAAGGCTGGATCGCGCTCCGCTGGCTCGATCCGACCGCCGCCGTCGTCCGGCGCATCCGCAGCGAGTCGCCCGAGACGCTGATCCTCGCCAACTCCAACCCGGTCTTCTTCTACCTGGAAGACGAGTACGGGCGGAACCTCTGCCGCGGCCCGCAGGAGCTGGACGCCGACTATCGTCCCCAGGCCCTGCTGTTCCCGCAGGATCGCAACTACGGCCCGCTCTGCGAAGAACTGCTGGCGAAGGCCGATCGCGTCGCCTGGGTCTATCATTCCCCGTACGGCGGGCCGATCAGCAAGTGGCGCGACGCCATGGTCGAGCAGATGGGCCGGCTCGGTTTCCGCGTGGCGAAGACGGAAGGCCATCTTCGGGCGTCGGCCGATTTCCTGGAGTACCACCCCAAGTTCCAAGACCGCACGTCCGATCCGCTCGACGAACACCGCATCGTAGTGATGCACTTCACCAAGTCCCCGGCCGAGGAGAGGTCATCGCGTCCTCGGAAGACCGCGCCTGTGGTGGGCCGCTACGGCCCCGTGGAAATCGAGCCGAGCAGCGGGGTGCCGCCGGAAGCCTCCAGCAGTTCGGCGTACGCCAGAATGGTTTGCCAGACCATGTCGAGGCGGGCGTTTTCGGCTTCGATCAATCGTTGACGAACCGAAAGGAGCTTCAGAAGGTCGGCTTGACCTGCCATATAGAGCCGGTCCATCTTCTCGGCCTGGGCCTGGATCGCGGCCGTGTTGGCTTCGATGGGGGCGATCAGGGCTTTTGTCTCGTGCCATTTCGCGACCGAGGCGTCCAGTCGCGCGACGGTCCGAACTCGAAGCTGCTCCAGCGCCACGAGGTCACGGCTGTGTTCCATTTGCCGCTGGTAGACGAGGCTTCTTCCGGTGTTGAGCACGGGCACGGGCGTGCTGAAGGCCAAGCCGTAGAACGAGGTGCCCGACTCGTCGTTTTCGTAAACCGGGCCGACCGACACGATGGGAATCCGCTCGGCTTCGGCCAGCCCGACGGCCGCATGCGAAGCCGCCACGCGGGCCTTGGCGGCATTGATTCCCGGATGGCTCTCCAGGGCCAAGCGAGTCAGGTTCTCTTGATCTTCGTCGGCCAGCCCCTCGGGGACCTTCAGCGAACCGTCGGGGACGGCCGTTGTTGCGTAGTCGGGTATGCCGATCTGCCGCCGCATGGCAGCCAACGCGTCGGCATACTCCTGTTCGGAGGTCTGCAAGACCTGCTGCATCGACTGGTTTTCGACCTCGGCCAGCACCAGTTCGCTTGCCGCCAACTGGCCTGCCTCGGTCTGGCGACGCACGGTTTCGACCAGCTTTGCGTTGAATTCGGCCAGGTCTCGCGCCACGCGAAGCTTGTCGCGACGAAACGTCGCGGTCTGGTGCAGGCGGTACGTCTCGATCAATGCCAACAGCTCTGCTTGCAGGATGTCCCACTGCGTTTGACTGTATTCTGCCCGGGCAATGGCGATCCGACGGCCGGTGCGGTGGCCGAACTCAATCGGCTGCATCCAGGAAAGCGAGACCACGGTGGCCAACTGCCGGTTGCCTTGGCCCGTGTCGTGCTCGAACGTCCATGGCCGAACGTCCACCGAGACCGAGGGATTGAGGCTCATCGGAAATCGCTCGGCGACGGCCACCGCAGCCGCCGACACGCAGAGGTTTTGACGCATCGCGACGAGATCGGGATTGCGTGAAAGCGTCCACTGCAGAGCCGACTCCAGGTCCAGCGGTATCTGGCCCGGCGAGGCCGCCGGACTCGGCTCGCTATCAACGCCTGGCCATGGGGCCGGCGGCGCCGAGCGGACAGCCGCTGCCAGCATCGCGACCATCACCAGAACGGCAGGAACATGACTGAAGCGGAGGGGGGTCATACCTTGGGGCAAACTGCCTGCACAATTAAACGAAGCGATATTGTCCCGATATGCCCTACAATCGGCACGATCGCGATGCGAAGGTCGGCAGAAATTGGCAAGCCTTCGATTTGCGCAGCCTGATGGCGGCGAGTTTACCCGTTATGCAGACTTTGCCGGCGGATTGGGTGCCACGGCCGGCTTGTCTGGCCGTATTCCTGCCGGAGAACTCGTGTCGCACGGCTGGTCAAGCCAGCCGTGGCACCGTTGGTCAACCGGCTGCTACGGGGAATCGGGAGTGCGCGCGGGCTCGGAGAGGTTCGAGACGATCTTCACCGGGCAGTCGTCAGGCAGACCGTACCCCCCCTCGGTGACCACCCACTGGCCAGCTTCCAGCCCTTTGGTGATCTCCACCTGGTCGTGCGTCTGCGTGCCCAGCGCGACCTCGACTTCGCGGGCTTTTCCGTCTTCGACGACCGTGACCACGGCCTTTCCGGCGTGATCGGCAACGGCCGCCACAGGAATTGCCAGTACGTTGGGCATTTCCGGAAGCCAGAGCCGCCCCCGGCACGCCAAGCCGGTCCGCAGCAGAGCGTTGTCGTTGGGGATCTCGACAAAGGCGTCTATGTCGCCGGTAGCGGGGTCCGCCTCGCCACTGATGCGTGCCACGGTGCCGGAAAAGACTTGGCCGGGGTATGTCGGCAGGCGGACGTCGACGCGAGCCCCCGGCTGCACGTTGGCCATGTGAATGCTCGGAATCCGCACCTGCATAAAGAGCTTGGAGAGGTCGTCGATATTCAGAAGCGGGACGGACCGTTCGGCGAAAGCGCCCTGCCGGGCAAACAGTTGCGTCACCCTGCCGGATATCGGGCTGGTGATCTGGCAGAGGTTAGAATTGAGCTTGGCGGCTGCCAACTCCGCATGGGCCATGGCCAGCCGGGCTTCCGCCTCGGCAATCTCCTCCGGCGGCGTGCCGGCCAGGAGCAACTCGAGGTGGGCCTGGGCCGCCGCCTGCGCGGCCTCCGCCGCCCGCCGCGACGCCTCGACCTTCTGATATTGCAGGTCCGGGACTTCCTTGCTCTTCCACAACGGCTCGAGTGCCGCCACCTCCAGGGCGATCGAGTCGGCCTGTTCGTCGCACTTGCGGACTTCCTGCCTGGCCGCCTCGATCTCCTGCGGCAGGTAGCCCCGCTCCAGCCGCGCCAAAGTCGCTTTCTTCTCTGCCACCGACGCTTTCGCCTTCGCCACGTCGGCTTTGGCCAGCCGACCGTCCAGCACCACGAGTTCATCACCCTGGCCGACCTCGACGCCCTCAACCACCGAGACCTTCTGGATCCAGCCGCCAATCTGGGGAGAAATCACGGTCGATCGCTCGGGGATCACCACCAGGGTTCCGACCAAATCTATCGAAGGACGCAGCGTGGTCAACCGGGCCTCGACGGCCTCGACGGGCACCGGTTCCTTGGGGAGCGTGTCTTGCTCCTCCTCGACAACGGCTTCCTTGCACCCGCACAGCGCACACGCCGTCAGGAAAACGGCGGTAAAGGCTGCCAGCAGTCTTGGGTGGTGAGCGAACATGGATCGCACTCCGTCAAAATCGGATCGGCATGGTAGTCACGCGGTTGTCTCGACCGGATGCCGATCCAGCCGAAACAGTCGCATCATCACGTAGTAACACACGGGTGTGGCCACGAGCGAAAGGGCCAGCGAGATAAACAGGGCCCCGATCACCGCAATCGCCAGCGGACGGAGCATGTCCGCGCCGGCTCCCACGCCGTAGGCCAGCGGTAATAGCCCCAGAAACGTGGTCAACGAAGTCATCAGCACCGGCCGCAGGCGCCGGCGTCCCGATTGAACCAGGGCCTCGAACAGGCTGAAACCGCGGCTGCGAAGGTGATCGACGAAATCGAGCATCAGGATTCCGTTCTTGGCGACGATGCCCACCCCGATGATGGCCCCCAGGAACGACACGATGTTCAACGAGATGCCGCAGACGCGAAGCGCCACAATCACGCCGCAGAGCGCCAGCACGGCTCCGAAAACGATCGCCAGGGGCTCGATGAACGAGCGAAACTCGACCAACAGAACCGCAAACACCAGAAAGATCGCCATCAGCAACACCAACGTGAGGTTCTTGAACGATTCCTGCTGCTGCCGGTACATGCCGCCATATTCCAGGCTCGCACCCGGCGGCAAGTGGAGCGTCCGGCCAAGGTGCGATTGGATCGTGCGGATGCCTTTGCCAAGGTCCATGCCTTCGAAGCGGGCCGTGACCGCAACCAGTTGCCGGAGATCGTCGCGCTGCATCTCCAGAATCCCCGGCTCGTACTCGACCTGCGCCACGTCGTCGAGCGTGACCGTGGTGCCGGATCCCGACCGGACGGGGGTCTCCAGGATGGCCGACTCGCGGTCGCGGGTTTCCGCCGCACCGAGGACTCGAATGTCCACGATGCGATCGCCTTGGAGCAGGTAAGACGACGCCGTGCCGAGCATCGCCGTTTGCAGTGTGCTGCCGATGTCGGCCGGAGTCAGGTCGGCCCGCGCCGCCACTTCCGGTCGCACCCGAAACCGCATGGAAGGGCCGGCGACCACCAGCCCGTCGTTCACGTCCACCACGTGCTGGATCTTCCCGATGGTCTCGGCGATCTCCGCGGCCTTTTCCTTCAACACGCCGGTGTCGTTGGAGAAGATCTTGATCTCGCAAGGGTCGGGCGACCAGGTCAGGTCGCCGATCAGGTCGCTCAGCACGCCGGGAAACTCGGTGTTCAATGCCGGCTCGGCGTCGTGGATCTTGTCGCGAAGCTCGGCGATCACCTCTTCGGTGGTTCGCCCGCGGTCGCCGCGAAGCTTGACCAGGAAGTCGCCCGTGTTCGGCTCGGCGATGGCCAGCGCCAGCCGCGCGCCGGTCCGCCGCGAGAAGCTCTCGACCTCCGGAGTGCTGATCAGGATCTGCTCGACGTGTCGCAGCATCCGGTCGGTTTCGGAGAGACTGGTGCCGGGCCGGGTGAAGTAGTCGAGCACAAACGCCCCCTCTTCCATCGCAGGCAGAAAATCGGTCTCCAGATCCTGGTACAGCCTTGCGGCTCCCAACGCCACGAGCAAGATGCAAGCCAGCGACAGCCAGGAGAAACGCAGCGCGCGGCGAACCGTCCATTCATAAACGCCGATGATGCCCCGCAGTAACGGCCCCCCTTGCTCCAGCTCGACCTGAGTGGGGCCCTTGCGGCTCCGCATCAGCAGGCTGCCCAGCGCCGGAGTGAACGTCACGGCGAGCGCCAGCGACGTCAACAGGGCAAAGACCATTGTGAGCGCCAAGGCCCGGAAAAATACACCCGGCACGCCGTCCAGGAAGGCCAGGGGGATGAACACGACGACCGGTGTCAGGGTGCTGCCGACCAGCGGAAGGCCGATCTCGTGGGCAACCAGCCGAACAGCTTGCCGCGCCGTGTGGCCGGCCAGCATTTTCGCGTGGATCGCCTCGACGACCACAATCGCATCGTCGATAACCACGCCGATCGCGGCCGCGATCCCGCCAAGCGTCATCAGGTTGAAACTCATGTGGAACGCCCGCATGCCGACCAGCGTCAGCAGGACGGTCACCGGAATCACCATGGCGGCGGTAATCGTTCCCGCTGCGCTCCGCAGGAATACGTAGAGCACCAGCACCGACAGGCTCAGGCCGAGGATGATCGACTCCCACACGCTCCGCACGCCCTCGCGAACGAACAGCGACTGGTCGTAGAAGAAGGCCAGCTTCGTGTCGGGCGGGAGATCTCGCCGAATCTGCTCGAGTTCGGCTTGCAGGGCATCGGCAATGGCCACCGTGTTGCCGTCCGGCTGGCTCATCACGTTCATCAGTACGGCTTCCGTGCCGTCGGCCGTCACAAGATTGAACTGCGGGGCCTGCCCGCGGCGGACCGTGGCAACATCGCGGACATAAACGGGCGATTTCCCGGACCAGGCCACGACGACGCTCTCGATGTCCCGGGGATTGCGCAAGCGGTTGTCGACTACGGCCAGATACAGTTGCCGATTCTCCTCGTGCATTCCCGCCGAGGCGAACTGGTTGGTGTCGGCCAGCGCCCGCGTCACCTGATCGAGGGTCAGGCGGTGCGAATCGAGCTTCACCGGATCGACCACCACGTGGTACTCCGGCACGCGGCCTCCCACCAACTTCACCTGGCCCACGCCGCGGATGCGCAGCAGCCTAGGGCTGAGATCGTACCGGGCCATCTCCCATAGCTCGGTGATGTCCTTGGTCTTGCTGGTCAGACTGATCCCGATGATCGGGAACGCGGAGAAGGTGAGCCGGTGGACGGCGAATTCGGCCGACGCGGGCAGCGTGCTGCGGATCTGCGCCAGCCGTCCCAAAACGTACAGCTCGGACTGGACCATGTCCGTCGACCAATCGAAGAACACGTCGACGGCCGCCGAACCCCGCCCCGTCGTCGAGCGTATGTTCACCGTGCCCGGGATGTTCTTCATCGCCTCTTCGACGGGCCGTGTGATCGTGGCCATCATCTCGTCGGCAGGCATGACGCCGTTGTCGATGAGAATCACAACGCGGGGGAAATCCGTCTGGGGGAAGACCGCCGCAGGCATGGTGTAGGCCGAGTACCCTCCGGCGATGCATAGGGCCGCCGTCAGGAAGAGAATCGCCTTGCGGTGACGCAGCACAAACGAATCGCCTTCCGCTGGGAGTGCGCTGTCGGGATGGGAAGGCTGACTCATCGAACGCACATGTCTCGGGCCGAAGCGTGCAAAAGAAGCCCCACCATCTGGCGGCGGCCAAAATCCGTTGCCGGGGATGAGCGGCCATGCCACAATAGGATATTGTAGCATCCCGTCAAAAAACGCAAATCGACTCCAAGCAGATGTCGTTTGCCGGCCTTGTTCGAAGGACCCTCGTGAGGCGTAGCCATAATGCCACTCCAGTGCCCGTTCCACCGTCAGCTCGACCAAACTAACACCGACGAACACGGTTTTGCCGAGCGAGGCCCGCCGTCCAGCCTACGACTACTTCCTTCGTTCCGCATTGCCTATTATCCCGGCGGCGACGGAGAGGGCGGCTAACTCTGCGTCGCGGCGGTGGTAGCCGGTCTGGGCGATGAGGGCTCGGGCGGCGGTTAGGTGCGCTCGGGCGGCGTCGGGGCGGGCGGCGTCGAGATCGAGCCGGGCGTGGGCCAGGTGGATGTCGGTCATGTGGAGCTTCATCGGCCCGGCCGGGTCGCGGGTGGCAATCGCCAGCGCCTCCTCCAGGTCCGCCCGGGCGTCCTCCGGCCGGTTGT
>Ga0307380_10002832_pt1 | contig 24278 bp, 32 predicted proteins | sample UN3MG_FD_202239 | JGI IMG/M metagenome (GOLD analysis project Ga0307380, IMG submission 202239) | Soil microbial communities from Risofladan, Vaasa, Finland - UN-3 | ecosystem: Environmental > Terrestrial > Soil > Coastal area > Acid sulfate soil | place: Finland: Risofladan, Vaasa | collected... | reverse complement strand
TTTTCCTAGGGAAATCCAGTATCGAGCTACGAACAAACGTAATAGTCATAGGGCCTTCTCTGTACAGGTTCCCTTAGAAATTAACCGAAAAATGGAATGAATGGTTATTTTGCATTCAGTAGTAACCAGTCTCTAGTTGGTAAGTGAAAAGAGGGATATTATGGCTGATGAGCAAAACTTTGTACATGAAGGTACGTTGCTACTAAAATCGATGGCTTCAGCTTTGGTTGATAACAGCGAAAACATCGAGGTAGAAGTAGCTTCCGGTAGTTGTCACACCACCGTCTTCACCCTAAAATGCGATAAGTCCGATCTCGGTAAGCTTATCGGCAAAAAAGGGCGAACCGCCACCGCTATGCGAAACATCCTAGGTGCCGTAGCTTCCAAGTTCGGTAGACGGGCTGTTTTAGACATCGAAGAATAAATATTGTTTATTTGGTTTTGCGTGCTATAGTGTCATAACTCTAGACACTCTAACCTATTGATGTTCTTGATTGTTGTACCGGTCCTGATCTTGCATTAGTAGGGGGTAACGAGCCAAAGGATTTTCCAATGAATAAGCAAGTGATCTTAGCAATGGCCTTTTCTCGCAGCCGGTGGGTCGAAAAGTTTGCCAACGGCTTCAAAGGGGCTTTAGGGGAGTATGCTAAGCTTCGCTATTCTGAAGCTTTAGGCTTCGGCGATTATTGGAGTGACGAGATTAATGACCTGTTACATACAGTGGATAACTTGTTCGACCCAAAGGTAATCAAAACGAAGACCAAGTTCAATTTGTACCGAGCCGCCGCCGAAGGCTTTCTAGAAGCTATGAACGAACAAAAGCAGGTTCTAGACGCTAAGAACGAATTTCGTAATCACTACCTGACTACCCCAGAAGAAAAGAAAAACTTTAACCAAATAGCCCGTGACCTACGGCTAACCTCGGAAGACCTCGCTTTTGAGCTACTGGAAAAGTTCTTCGTCAAGCACCAAGAAGATATTCTAAGAGAAGTTCAAATCAAACTTAGTTAGCCATTCGTTCTGAACTTGGTGTGATTAGCGAACTCCGTGATGAAATTCTCACCTTCCTTCTCGTTAATGATCCCGGCGAACTTTTCAAAAAGTTCGCCGTGATCGGCTACTTCGTTCCGGTATTTTTGGTACAAATGATGGTGGATTATTTCGTGAGCCAAGCATTGCCTTAGTAAATTGTCGTCTTCTACGATTTTGTGGTTAACCAAGATATGTGTCTTGGCTTCATCACCCAGCATCTTGAAGGTAGTCTTCCCTAAGTATCTTACACCTTTTAAAATCTCAGCCGAAGGCCGCTTCTTTTCTTCGGGGATATACCGGGTTAAAAGCTCATCGATCAAATCGTAGACCTTTTTCATTTGGATGGCACGTTCTCCATTCCCAGATGCTCCCACCTCAAAACTTTCCGGCATCGCATGTGGCGTTTTGTCAACCACTGTTCCATCGGGTAGGACTTCACGATAAACAACTTCCTTTCCCTCGTTGACCCGTTTTTGAACCAACCCCGGCGAAGTCTCCCAAATCTCGTCGTCAGGAATCTCGTAGACCTTCTTTCCGTCAACCCAAACCTCCGTTACAGCTTCAGTTTTGGTTAAACCTTTGGCAAACACCGCTAGTATCTTTGCAGCATAAGGATTCAAGTTCTTAGGGATGTCATCCAACGGGAACCATTCTAGTCGGGTGAACTCTTTATCAGGGTCGTTTTTAACCGTAGGAGCCGAAGCCCGCACCGAAGGCACAAAGAGAAACACCTTATTGTCTTCTTTTTCCCACAAATAATTCAATTTAGTGAAATCGGTGATGCCCGTTTCTTCTTTTACCTCACGCAAGAGCGCATCCACAGGGTGTTCCTTCTTTTTTATCTTACCACCCGGCAGCATGTACTCACCACCACGGTTCAAACCTAACAACACATTATTATTGTCTAATAGAATACACCTTACTCTCGATGTCATACACCCTCCGTTCTTTGTCGTACCTTCAATTTAACACCATTATTTTTATACTAGAGATAACCTTCTTTTCGGGGGCCATAAAATGGCAGAAAGAATTTTAGCATACGACGATGTCGAAGAAAGAATGGTACGGACAACCAAAGATCCGTCCGACATCGCCAGTGGAGCCGACAGCCGTATCGGTTGTGAAACGGTAGGATCAGGGGTAAAGACATTATCCGCTACCTACACCACACCCCTAGCAGACACCAACTACTCTCTCAACGTTTCATGGGAAAACACCGTGGACGCTAGTCCCCTATTCCAACCGTTCATGATAACCACCAAGCTCACCACCGGTTTTACGATCGAGTGGTCCGTAGACACCGACACCACTAACTATGAACTTTGCTACAACGCCAGCACTAACGGCTTCGCTAACGTATCCGGTACCGAAATAATTGCTAACGGCGCTAGCTCTAAGGTGGTCGTGATCAATCCAGCTTTAGCCAACACCGACTTCAGTGTAGTAGCGACTTTGTCGAATATCACAGATCCCGGCACCCAATTTCAAACCCCGGTCGTGACTTCTAAAGCTCCCGGTGGCTTCACCGCTAAGTGGAACGCTCCTACAGACTCGGCTAACTATGTACTGGAATACCAAATAACGAATTTTAGCTAATCTGTTTACCCTACCGAATTACTCTACTGGAAAGGTAAATGGGTATTAGTTCTAAACAAAGGTGAACGGCTTACCCTTGATCTTCGAATAGAACTCCCCGAACCGGCCTTCTCTGAATTTACCCAACCCCTGGACTTCACCGTCTAGGTGTAGTTGGGTGATTTCTTCACCCTCGTTCCGAAAAAGGAAGCCGTCTTGTAAGAACTTCTCGGCGTTTTCCGATAGGAAAGCTAAGAGATCTTGCGCCGATCCCGATTCAGCTACCAAAAATATGGATTGCTCTTCGCCTAATTCTTCACCGTCTTCTTCCCAATAACCTTTGAGAAGCTCACACTCAAAACCTAAACCTTGAGCTTGATCTCTTAACGATGTCAAACTAGAACGATTGGCTTCGTGGCTCTGATCTTGACGGTAGGTAGAGATAATCCCACAAGACTTGTCCTTGTCTAGCGCATCTTTTTTTATTGTACGCACCGATTCAGCTACTACACATTTCAAGGCTTTTAAGAGGCTTTTAGTCACTTCGATCTCCGTCCCATAATTCCATCTAGTAGTCTTTGTTAACTTTAAGGTAACGAAACGTATTGGAAAGGATTCGCATATGACTACCGGAGTACAAGGGCAAACTGGCCTTACAGGTGTAACTGGTACCCAAGGGATCACAGGCGAAAAAGGCGATAAAGGTCAAAGGGGTGATACTGGCCTTGGCGGCGCTCAAGGCCTCACAGGCGTACCCGGCGAGACTGGGATCGGAGCCCAAGGTGATACCGGCATCAAAGGACCGACAGGTTCCGTAGGGCAACAAGGCCAACAAGGCTACACCGGTGGTGCCGCTACCGGCGTTCGAGGACCTACCGGGCTATCGTTCCAAGGTGCGACAGGCCTACGAGGTGTGGACGGTACTACAGGCGCTACAGGATTGCGTGGGTGTACCGGACTTTCCATTTTAGGTGCTACCGGTCTCAGAGGCGTCAACGGCCTTATAGGCGAAGCGGGGCCTACTGGGCAAAGCGGCGTCGGCACCACCGGCGCTAAAGGCCCAACCGGTGCTCAAGGTCAAGGTGTAACAGGACGGATTGGAGCGACAGGTCTTGGCGGCGCTCAAGGCAACACAGGAGCCCAAGCAATCCAGGGAGCCACAGGCGAAGCTGGTGTCCCAGGTGAAACGGGAACCAAAGGTTCGACAGGCGAAGCTGGCGGAATAGGAGCCACAGGATTCCAAGGCCAACAAGGTCAAACAGGAGCCCAAGGCTTTGCAGGTAGCACAGGCCTCAAAGGAGTCACAGGTGTAGTAGGAACTACCGGCGGTTTAGGCCCAACCGGTCTCGGCGGCCCCCAAGGCATAACGGGATTACCCGGCCTAGGAATCACAGGATTGGTTGGTGTAACAGGCCTAATTGGAAGCCAAGGCCAAACGGGAGCCAAAGGCAACATCGGTGATATAGGTGTGACCGGAACAAAAGGTGTGACGGGCGGCTTAGGCCCAACCGGCATAACCGGCGTCACTGGAGAAAAAGGTGACAATGGTGTAACAGGAACAAAAGGAGTAACCGGTTCACAGGGATTCGCAGGGCAGCAAGGCTCCACGGGTGCTGTAGGTGCGAAAGGCACCACAGGCCTTACAGGCACCACCGGTTCGCAAGGAGTAGCCGGGCAAGACGGCACCACCGGTTTAAGCGGAACCCAAGGCGACACTGGAAATAATGGTGTAACAGGCCTAAGAGGCCAAACCGGAACCCCTGGGCAAACCGGAGCCGCTGGGTTGGTTGGCGTTACCGGGCTCCCCGGACCTACAGGATTTCATGGAGCTTCAGGTTTAGTTGGACCGGCTGGCAACACCGGAGCTTTGGGCAACACCGGAGCGGCGGGAACCCAAGGAACTACAGGCGGGGTCGGCACACAAGGCCAACAAGGAAATACAGGATTCGGTGGTGTGACAGGCCTAGTAGGAATCACGGGCCTAAAAGGCGCTCTGGGCAACACCGGTGTTTTAGGTTCGCAAGGTATCACCGGCCAAGTAGGTGACGCTGGTTTTACAGGCATCCAAGGCGTCACAGGCATACACGGATTCACAGGTATAGTCGGCCCAGCCGGAACCACCGGAGCGGGCGTGGCGGGAGCGACTGGAACCCAAGGCGAAACGGGAACCATAGGTACGATAGGTCCGGTCGGTACTACAGGATTAATTGGTCCTACCGGAGTAAAAGGTGATACCGGAACTCAGGGATCGACAGGTCTTGGTGGGCCGGTGGGAACAACCGGAACCATAGGCCCGGTGGGTGGCGTAGGTTTGACGGGCGTTCAAGGCGATACAGGACACATGGGAGTTGATGGTATCACCGGCCTCGATGGTATCACCGGACAGGTCGGTGCTACAGGCATACAAGGAGCGACAGGCCTCAGAGGCGTACAAGGTCTCGATGGAGCGACCGGGGTAGGCGTTCCCGGCGAAACAGGTATCGGCCCGGATGGTGCGACCGGAATCCAAGGCCAACAAGGAAACACGGGTGTCCGTGGGTTCACAGGCAGCCAGGGGGATACCGGCGAAAGAGGAATCACCGGACCGAATAGCGGAGCGGTTGGCGAAACCGGAGCCCAAGGATTTACTGGACTACAAGGCGGTACAGGTCTCGATGGAATCACAGGACTGATTGGTGAGACTGGTATACAAGGGGTCCAAGGTTTTACCGGGCTCGTAGGGCGTACCGGTATACAAGGCTTCAGAGGTTTCACCGGAGCCGAAGGGTTGGTTGGTTCGTCAGGCTTCCAAGGTATCACAGGAACACTCGGCGGTACGGGTCTGATCGGTCAGACAGGTACCCAAGGACCCCAAGGAGCTTCTGGAATAATCGGCTTTGCTGGGCAGACCGGGGTAAGGGGTTTCACCGGACTCAAAGGCGAAACCGGAGTGTTCGACGAAGCCGCTCACGATGCGTTGCCTTTCGACAACCCGCACCAAGTAAGCTTCACCCAAGCGGTGTCAGTAGACCCAGGTACTAATATCTCGGCAGCGGAAGCTGAAGAGCTAACGGACGGATCGACTACTACGTTGCACGCTCACGCTTTCAACGAAACGGCTCACGATTCTTTGCCAGCCGACAACCCACACACCGTGACGTTCACCCAATCGGTAGCGGCGGACGGTGGTACTAATATCTCGGCAGCGGAAGCTGAAGAGCTAACCGACGGCTCGACGACTGTTTTACACGCTCACACCATCACGTCTACCATAGCAGCGGACGCTGGCACCGATATCACGGTCGGAGAACTAGAAGAGCTATCGAACACTTCGACTACCACGCTACACAGCCACGCTTTCAACGAAACGGCTCACGATGCGTTACCGGCGGACAACCCGCACAGCGTGACGGTCACCCAAGCCGCCACGGCGGACGCTGACACGAACGTAACAGGGCTTGAGTTGGAAGAGTTGACCGATGGGTCGGTGACGACTTTGCATAGCCATGCAGTGAGTGGTCTCACACTTGAAAGCGGTACTGGTACTTTGAATGGTGGCGGTACCGACGTGATCACGTTGTCATCACCAGCAGCGAGTTACGCTATTGCTTTGACCTACATCGGCGGCAGTTCACCAACTACTGCTTTATCGTATGCGGCTGGTGTACCAGGGGCTAATGACTTTACCGTGACAGGGGAACTCGTTACAGGTCTCAGTTTCTCTTACATAGCTCTGAAATGACAAAGGGAACCTCTGGGTTCCCTCCGTTCAATGGTACTTAAAGGTGATTTAATCGGCTGTGCAAGTGAAACCATACCCCGTGATTACTGAAAGAGTGGCTGCAATCTCAATATTACCATTGTTGTTATAAGAATCAAGCAGTACCCCGTCCGTAAAGCTGTAAAGTTTGCGGGTGACAGCACCTACAACACACGTTGAAACGACACCTAAAAGGATGTCAGCGTCGTGTGTTGAGAGTTTCGCATATGCACCAACCGTATAAGTGCTTCCCAACTCACTCAAAGCGTACATCCGAACAGCACTAAACGTCACGGTGTTACTAGCAAGCTTGTTAGATTCAGCGTCATAAGCGTTTACGATGATCGAATGGCTAGTACCCGATGCTGCCACAGCACCAACCGAAAGCGTGGCGGTTGTGGTGGTGACTTGAGTGCTATCTTCGGTGCCGTCAGTTGAAATTTTGTAGTAGGTAGCGTTTGTCGAAGCACCCCAAGAAATCGAAACGCTATGCGAAGCTCCGGTAGCGGAGGTGCTTGCAATAGCCGCTAGGGTGAAGGCTTGTGGTAAAACGTCCACTACAATCTTGAAAGCGTTGTTGGAAGCTGATTTGACCTCACCTTGAGACTTGGAGTTGATGCAAACATAGAAAGTACCTTCGGCTAGATCGGTGTCCAACGTTTTAGTAAGGTCAGTAAGGTCCGAGTAGGTTTGGATTGCTGTGGCGCAAGCAGCGTCCGAGGTTATCGTTAGATCGTAAGTCACGTCTTCCACCAAGCTAAGTGTAGTAGAGTCAGCATAATCAGATTCAGACCAAGTGATCGTAGGCTTGGTGGTCTCCGAGGCGTCTGAACTCGTAGGTGAGGTTATCGAAAAAGCGGTCAATTCCTTGGAGGTCTCTACTACAGCCGTTTCTTCAGCGGCTTTTTCTTCGGTGGCGTTGCTAACCCCGGTAGCCTCTACACCGTCGTCACCACAAGTCATTTTACCTTCTGGGATACATTCGACAGTACCGCACCCGATGAAAAAGAAGCTTACTAAGGTTACTAGGCTCATTAGAGTATTTTTAGAGTTCTTCATTTTGGAATCCTTTTTTTAGATTTTTTGGCCGTGTAACAGCTACACTGGCCGAACAAAATTCACTAGAGGTATGTGTCTGCGATAAAAGCGTGTAGGAAGCCAAAAGCAAGCGTGCCGACGAAAAATAAGAGTGTAGGCAGTCCCACCGCAAAAATCATCATCAAGAACGCCACCACGATCGGACCTATGTGAGGTTTGACTATTAGAAGTAGGCCAGCCGAAATCCCGCCCACAGGGCCGAACATAGCACCGAAACCACAACCGATAACAATAGCGAACAAAAACTTGGTAAGCAAAATCAGGGCGTATAAAGGGTCTACCCACCCCGGCCTTTCATTTTCCGATACTTGACTCTTGGGTGGTGTCGGTTCTTCGTCTTTCGGTTCCCAGCACATCGTGTTCATCTTTATTCCCTCTCGTTTAAGTTTCTCTAAAGGTGTCTTACACCCTTCCAACAAGATACTTTTCGACTCTAAAGGAGATAAACTTTAGCTTTTTTATTCATGGGATATTACGGAGGGTTACGAGCCTGTTTTCGTTGAGCGACCAAACTTTTGCCATGAGATTTAGGCCGCTCAAAGCTTATTTTGCTGTATTTTTATTGATTATAGCGATGATCTTATCGTGCGAGACGGGTTTGTAGTCCCATACGTCCACCCCGACGTTGATGCACCTATGCTCGGGTTTGATTTGCCATTTAGAGTGAACGTGGCCGTGGATAAGCCAATCACCTTCGTCGGCGGGGCGGAAGTGGGCATACTTCTTGTAGTTAGGATCGTAGGTTGAATTATAAGGAAAGTGACACAGCTTCACCCGGATGTCTTTGGCTAGCTGCATGGTGGCTTGGTCGTACACCGAAGAAAAGATCTTGGCCAAACGATTTCGGTTTTCTTTGTCGTGGTTGCCCCAAATAAGGTGTTTGGTGCCGTGCAACCGATTGACGATCTCTTGGGTTTTGCCGACGCTGTGAAAAGAAAAATCTCCCAAGACGTACACGGTGTCTTCGGGCTTCACGACAGAGTTCCACGCCCGTATCATAAATTCGTCCATCTCTTTGACGGAATCGAACGGGCGGTCTTCGAACTTGCAAATGTTGCGGTGCCCGAAGTGGAAGTCCGAGGTGAAATATTTAATACTTTGGATGTCTTTAGCCATGACCCTACCTATCTTAAGGTAAAGTCTCGAAAGGTGTTCGTTGAATATCGTCTCGACCTTTCGGGAATAAATATGTAATAGCTTTTTCATACGGCAAAGTCGGCCCGCCTACTACTACTTTGTAGTCGAACTCGTTACCGGTAAAATTAAATCCTACTCCTGTAAAATTAGCTTCGACTAAAATCTTCAATGCAGCGATCTCGCTGGCAGAGACTAGTCTGCGAAAAGTTGTTGAAACCGAATCTTGTGTCCGGTTACTCGAATCCCCCGGTGGGGTGAAACGAGGTGTGTGAAAAAATGCCAATATCCTGCCCTCAATAAAAAGGTTTTACTCTATATTACAAAGTAAGAATGTTTTATAAAGATAGGCAGGGAATTAAGGGAGTTAAGAATTTGAGTAGCACGCCCCAGAAAGGACCGGGTAAACTTTACTTAAAAAGATCATCTACTTGGCTGGTGTTTTAATCTTCACAAGAATCTCCCACGATATCAAAATATAGAGGGTCTACTTCTTTGCCTATAAGAAAAGTGAAATCGTGTTCGCCGTATTGTTCGATGCGAAAAAACCTCTTGCCTTCCTCGTTGAGGTATTCCCAATAGCTAAATTCCAGGTCTTCGTTGATTCTACCGGTGCCGGTTTTTTGGTAGAGGTAGCTCTCATCTTTGTAGAGCACCTGGGGCAATGCCATCTCTTCCGTGGGTCTTGAGTATCCCATAGCGGGTCGATCGGTGTCATACACCCTATAGCTATCTTGAGCTTCTAGGTATTGGAGGTGAAGCTCGTTGCCTTCATCGGAGTGCAAATGAAAATCTATTGCCTGGTCTGCACCAAACGATATAAAGTTTAGATCCTTAACTAGCCAGTTCTCGCCCAGGTATTCGACGATGTAGTTTAGTTGGATATCTTTTAGAGTTTGGCCGACGACGGTAGGCGTGTCTTTCGGCTTACCACCGAAGATGGAAAAAACTCCCATGCTATAATCTCCTTTGTCTGAATTATGTAAGAGAGACTATAGTATGGAAAATAAATAAGCCAACTTAAAAGCGGACTTCAGTGGCTCCACGCATTTTTATGGCTTTGATTAAGACATCCAGATCCACAGCCATAAGCTCTTTGACTGTCAAATCCCGCTCTTCGAGGGAATCTGGAACATCAAATTCAGTATTTGGTATATGCTTGGTTGCCATTTCCAATCTGTCTATTAGCGCTTGTTTCTCTGTCTTAGCCGCTTGGATCTCTACTTCAGCAATTCTTTTCTCTTCGGTCAATTTTCTTTCCTCTTCGGCTTTTTGAGCCGGGGTGCGGTAAGGTTCGCAACCGATCGAAATCGACGAAGCTACCCCGCCTTCCCACTCGAATTGATCTTTCAAAAAGCGCTGGACCAACGTAGAAGTGGGCAAAGTCTGAGCCTTTTTCAATACCGGGCTATCTTCTTGGTAACGGAAAGTTATGCGTCGGAAGCTCCATTTAACATCGTCAGCCATCTCGACCAACTCCATTAAATCATCTTTCGATGCTTTGAATTGCTTAAAGAAATCCTCGACTGTGACATCTCGAAGATAATTTCGAGTATAATTCTCAAAACTTTTAGCCGTTGAAGGCCAAGTTGTACCGTTTGGCATCACTTTCGCAAGATTCCCCGGAGATCTGACAGTCAAATTTAAGTTCTTTTTTCGACAATCTAAACATTTACTTTGATCTCGATAAAAGACTTTACGTTTATCACCAGCACCCAAATCAAAAACCGCACGGGGCATAGGCACTCGGCAAGTACGACCTTCGCTGTTTTCTGTCTTGCGATAAGGCTTGCCATCCCTATCTATAGTCCACTTAAACTTATTTAATCTTTCGTAAACCTCACCATCGACCAGAGCGTGCTTTACCCCAGCTACATCACCATCAAACAACTTAATCTTCATTGTTGTCATAGACCCCCCAAATATAGATTTTAGCTTATTTACTACTACACATTTCCGTACTTCTTGACAACATACTGAATTTGGTTTGGCTCGCTTATATTTTCAATAGAAGTTCTATCTATAAGGAGTAAACAGATGTCCGGTAACTTCACTACTTTCGCTAGTAACGCATTCGGTGTGAACCGACAGCCTATAGATTTTGCCAACGCTTCGGCCCCTACCGTCCAGATGTATCACGGCGGCACGATCGTAGTAGCGGGCAACGTTATCGGTAGAATCACAGCTTGGCAACCAGCCGGAGCTTATAACCGAGAAGGCGCTCACATTTACGAACTAAACAGCAAGACCTGGGGTTTGCCCGTTGATTACGTCCCAGGCCGAGCCACGGGCTTTAATATCACCTGGACCCGTAACGAAGTTTGGAACGAAGAGCTTGAACTCACACTAGGCTACGGCTCTGTGTGGCAAAACCTCACCGACCAAACAGCACCGTTCGACGCTAGGGAATGTCTATTCCGAGGCGCTTCGGTCTACCGTACTTGGAGTTACAAGGGTTGCTGGTTCACGGAAAAAAATCCCGTTGAATGGAGTTCAGAAGGTGACGGAATCATTAACGTTTCTTGTAATATGGCCTACGTTTCTCGACTGAAAGTATAACTTAATTAGTTTACAAAAATAAATAAGGTTTACGGGCTTGTGTTCTGTAAACCTTATATTTTTATTCAACGGGTGTTTTTTCAGTAAACCAACAGCCTTTGTAGCACCAAGTCCCTTTAATCATTGACAAAAACCAAAAACACTCTTCATAGTTCGTAGTCATCTGCTACTAATTAGATGAGGTGTCTTATGACCAAACAGCCAAGAAAACCCCAAACCGTCGAGAGCATCGTCGCCGAAGCTGCATCTTTCGGGATCAAGTCAATCAAGTACCTGGGCTACAAAAGGGATAATGTCTGGGAGTGTCACGCCTACGGTCACCGGTTCAAAAAAGAATGGCGTTACTTAAAAAAGTGGAAGCGTTGCACGGTATGCACCAAGACCAATAGAAGGGTGCCTGTAGCAGAAGTGCTAGAAGAGATCGCTTCAAGGGGGTACGAGCTTCTTTCAGAGTACGTGAACACCAACACCCCTATGAAATTAGAGTGCCCCAACGGTCATATTTATAACCCTACCTATAAGAACTTTAAGAAATTTGATTGTGATGGCTGTCGAAGATTAAACTTCGACCAGATGAAGATCGATGCTGTGGAAAAGTACAACATCAACATCATCTCCACCGAGTTCGTCACAGCCAAGCACAAGCTAACTTTCCAGTGTAACAACCCGGACCACCCGCCTTACGATGCTTTGTGGTCAACGGTCAAACGATCGGGATGTCGGTCATGCAATTATGAAGGTCAACGGAAAAGCGAAGCTGAGATCCTAGCGAAGCTTAAGAGCTTGGATTGGACCTTGGAAGAGCCTTTGGTCTACGAGGGTCGGATGTCACCGATCGCCGTTGCTTGCAAAGAAGGTCACCCCTTCTCGACTAATTGGCAAAAGCTGCATGTTAATAAGGGCTGCCCTACTTGTCGTATGATCGAATACCGTTGGTCGTACAAAGAGGCTAAGGAATATTTTGCCAAATACGACTACCGACTTCAGTACGACCTTGGCTTGGAAGATGAATTTCTCCATACCCATATAGATCTACTACAGTCTATTTGCCCTGTAGGCCATGTTTACCCCACCACGTTCTTCAACTTTTCCCACAATTATTCAAGATGTGCTACATGCAACCCCGCTGGCACCAGCGTAGCCGAGCAAGAAATCTTCAAGATCATCTTAGATTTAGGCGTCGAAGCTCTCAACCGGCATAAGATCGACGGGGTAGAGGTAGACATATTTATCCCGTCTTTGAACTTGGCGATCGAGTATTGCGGCCTCTACTTCCACTCCACGGGAATTTGTTACAGCGCTAACAAGACAACCCCCGAAAAGCTACCGAAGGCGTTAAGGCGCAATAAAACTCGGCACCGAGATAAATATTTACATTGCAAAGAAAACGGGGTGCGGTTGGTCACCATATTCTCAGATGAGTGGACCGATCAACGGGAAAAGATCATCAACCGCTTGAAGCATTTTTTAGGCTTGAGTGAAAAAGTATACGCCCGTAAATGTGAAGTCAAATACATAGAAAAGAAGGTCGCCTATGAGTTCCTAAACAAATGGCACCTACAAGGTTCGATCAACACAAGGTACGCTTTCGGGTTATACCACCAAGAAGAGCTAGTCGGTGTGTTGACCTTGGGAGCCCCAAGCAGAGCACACACCACCCCAGGGTACGAGCTTAAGCGTATGGCTTTCTCCAAGGCCGTGATTGGCGGCTCATCTAAACTAATCAAAAGAGCATTAGCCAAAACCCAAGAAGATGGCAGACCTGAACTCATCTCTTATTGTGATCTACGCTGGGGTAACGGTGGAGCCTATGAAAAGTCAGGATTCGTTTTGAGTCACGAATCAACCCCATCACCTTTTATGGCTAGTCGGGATGAACGTATCCACTACCAAAACTTTACCGGCGATAATAGAGAGAAGAAGAAGTTCTATTGGGAAATCTACGATTGCGGTCATCAGAAGTGGATTTGCAAACTTTAGCCTTCTCTTTTCTCGTTCGCCTGGGTTGGCAAAAGTAGCAAGACCCTGCGTCGTAACCGTAGTTGTCGTGGAAGACCCCGGTGCCTTTGCAAAGCTTACAGCTATTTCCCCGGTTCATTTTTGATCTCAGTATTTTAGGATTTTTAGTGGGTCTGGTTGAGCTATCCTATCAACCAGACCCGATAGTTTGTTGGCGTTTAGTGCTTCACGATCAACTGTTTGTAGTAGTCTAAACCCAATGCTCTGCCACTGAGCTACCCCGCCATAAGGTAAAAAGTTTGGAGGCGGGGGCAGGATTCGAACCTACGACCTTCGGGTTCTACGGCCAACAAAGCATGAAAATGCGAAGGCTTCTTTTGATTAGTAGTAGCTGTCATAGCTATCTCCTTTATAAATCTAAAACTAAAGCTACTACATCGATAACGGAATGAAATAGAGAGCGCAAGCCTAACTTTACCCTTAAAAGCTTTAGGGGTGTTTATGAAATTTTTGTCTTTAGATTTATCAACCAATACAGGTTATGCCGTTTTCGAAAATGATAAACTAGATTCTTACGGATTGGTGTCTTACAAAGCTACGAATTACAAAGCTGACGTTAAAAAATATTCCGATTTCCCTGACGAATACCCGTACAACTTTATCGACGTAGCAGACAAATTCGGGGCGGTGGCGGTGGAACTTTACCGGGACCACGGGTGTGAAGCGGTGGTGATCGAACACACCGAGAAGGGTAAACAAAGGTTGTCCCAAAGGCTCTTGGAGTGGATAAATTTGGTGGTGGTGCAAGCCTTTACCCGTATCGGGGTTAGGGTGTCTTACCTCTTGGTTTCGGACTGGCGGTCGCATTGTAAGTGTTATTTGAAGTATTGGCCGGAACACCGGGTGTGGAACGCTATGATCGTCAAGCTCAAGAAAAAAGCGCTCCCCACGAAGTCAGGGGCCAAGATCGCTAAGATCGACGGGAAAATAGTCACGAAGGTGAATCAAAAGAAATTGTCTATTTTGTTAGCTAACGAAGCTTTCGGGTTGGCTACCAAAGACGACAACATAGCGGATGCTATCAATATAGGCCGAGCCGCTTGGGTGCTTTTATACGCCCAAGCGGAGCTTACTTAGAAATAAAGTTGGCCGTCGTCACCGGGGTAGGGGTCGATCTCCTTAAAAGTTTTCGAGATTTCTGTGAGAGCTTCGCCAATGTTGTTACCGTCACGATCTTCATAATCGCCGTCCCAAAACCCCGCACCGTGGCCGTTGCGGGTCAACCAAAAGATCGCAGAGATCATGTACGATCTAGTCAAAAATCAAGTAGGCGGCTTAGAAGCCCCGGAGCCTGCACCGAAGGAGTCTAAACCTTCGATTGATGATGATGATATGCTACAAGCTTATTTAGCAGCGGCTCTTTGGTCTTCTACCGACGGGGACAAGCCTTTGGATGAAGATTACGACATAGATGATTTTTCCGCTGAAGCTATTAAAGAAGCTACCAAAGATGTAAATGATTTTCGAAGTAAAGCGGCGGATCTGTTAGATAGCCTTAGCCTAGTCAAAGATGGTGAAGGTTCCGATATCGGCCGAGATAAACTTCTTGGTATCTTGCTCGGTGATGGCTAAAGATCGCAAAGCTGCTAGTAAAACTTTTCTCATCGTTACTCACTTTCCTCGGCTGCGTTATTCTTTTGTTTATCTGGGAATTGGTACTTGGGTAAATCTTTGGGGTCTATCAAAGTTTGGCCGTTCTTTTTGATGTCTTCTTCTTTTTCATCCCACCACTTTTGCCATTCTTTTTCTAACTTCGCAGCTTCGATGGTGTCTTGAAAATAAACAATTTGTTCTTGCCCGTTCTTAGCGGAAACAATCAACCCCACGTCGGTGGTGTAAGTTTCGTTAGCTTCGTAGCCTTCCGCTACTAGCTCCTCAATCAAACCATCGTTGTCCCCGTAGTGGATTCCTTGACCCCAATGATACCAGCCCTTAGAGTCATAAGTTTTGCTAGTCCCCATAGGGTGGTTGGTGAACAAAGTACGAGGGTTCCCCAAAGGCCCCATACCTTCATCACCCCAATCGTCACCAACCTCTACTGAAATAGCGGAGTAGTCGGGCATGTACTTGATAAGTTCTTCAAGCGACTTGATCGGGATTTCTGAAGAATCTATCTTAGGCGCTTCGGGAGCTTCGAGATCCAAAATACTGCTTTGGCGGAGATCGTACATCAAAGTCTCGATCTCTTCCTCGTTGTATTGATTCTTTTCCACAAAAGCGTCTAAGTCTTTTTGCGAGGCTTTTTTCCCGCCCAACCCGTCTAAAAACCGCTCGGCGTCCTCTTTTGAGATAGCCCGCACCACGATTCTTTTTAAGGCTGCTACCAGTAACTTTTTCATTTATCACCTACCGCATGTTAGCCAGTTCGGAAAATTCATTGATAGAAGAGTTCAAGCCTTTGACCCACCCGGCCATCGCATCCGTTTTGGACTTGATAGTAGTCATGATCTTATCGAACAACGCTCTAGCAGAATCCCAAACATCGGCGGTAATAAGGTGAGCCACGGTCTTCTTCTCTAGGTTCTTCAAAGTTTCGTTGAATTTTTCCAGCATCTTTTGCTGCTTTTCTAGGTCTTCCATATTCAAAATGAACTCTAAGACGCTGTCTAAAGAGCTTTGAGCTTTCTTTTCGTAAGCCACGGTAGTCACCGGAGCTTCGTTGTAGGCCGCCTCGGATGCTTTCATGTCGGCGGCGGCTTCAGCCAAAGCGTTGCTGGTGGACTGTAGCTGGGCTTCGAAGGCGTCTAATTGAACTTCCCACTTAGGCACCCGTAAAGAAAGCTTCCCTGGCTTCCCAGCCTTGGTAAGCTCTTTTTCACCCCCAGGGCCGTAAACAACAATCTTCTTTTTCAGATCCGCTATCTCGGAAGAGAGATATTTGATGAAGTCTTTGCCGCTGCCGATGGACTCTTGGATGTTTGCCAGCATACCTTTGGTCTTTTCAGCTTCGGTAGCCCAATCTTCGGGTTGTTCTGAGTCAGTAGGGATGGCTATGGCTGGAGTGCCTTGCGGCGGCTTACCGATCGTAGGTATCTTTTGGATCTCTTTCTTCATTTCAGGCGATAAAGATTCAGCGGTGGATAGCCATACGTGAAAATCTACCCCGCCAAAGATATTCTTCTTGATAGAAGAGGTACCGATCTTCGTGGCCGCTCCCCAATTCACCCTGGTTTGGGGGTATTTTTCTATGACCTTGTTCCACTGCATCATTATTTGCTCGCCTAGATCAGACCGACCGGCGTTCTCGCATTCTTTTATCATCTTAGCGACGTTCGCTGGCGGATAGTCTTTGTCGGGTAACGCCCCAGCCAAAACTTCCAAAGCAGCCAGAACGTGAGTTCTCTTCACAAACCGCTTGCCCGTCCGGTCACGGTAGGTCTTGATGCCCAGCTTGCTTAACTTTCTTTTCAAAACCGCTTGAGTAACAGACATTCTTTTATCCTTATTGTAGTCCGTGATAGCCATCGGAGTTTGCTTATGTTTTCTTATAAGATAACGGTTAGGAGAAAATCATGGACGAGACTCTATTAGCGGACGGCTTCATAGGGCTTGGGTCGGCACTATCACGGTTTACATTACATAATACATATTAGATTATGTAATGTTTAGTCTATGATCTTGGGTGGTGGCCGACCTTCCTTCTCGGCTGCCGTTATTCTTTCTTCCCAGCACATACTACATTGGTATTCTGCTAGGCGGCTGCTAGTGCAAATAATAAAACATTTGCCGTGCTTCTCACATTCAACATGATCCACGAAGACCCCACACTTTGTAGTTAGCTTAGAATTAGAGGAATGATACACTCTACACCTTGATATTCAAAAGCGAGGTATTTCTTTTGCTGCCTTTGTTCGTCTATAAGATCACCTTACAAAGAAACCCCAACCGACCTCGTTTGGCTCGGTTGTCTACCCATTTAGACATAGTAACCTACATCAAAGCCAAGAACCTTGAAGTAGCCGCTGAGATCGCCCAAGACATGGTAAAGGAACACGACTTCGTTGACTGTGTAGTAGAGAACTCTGGTCCTTTGGAATTCCGAAGGGAGATGCAAATCTTTTTGTCAGGTATCTAGCTTCCAGATATTGACGCTTTGGCCGCCGGGGTCGCCTCGGGAAAGATCCTTGAGAACTTTTTCACCCATCTTGCTCATCCATAACGTGCCGTGGTGTTCGGTGAGCAAACCTTCTTCTTCCATCAACATCAAGTCTTGATCTTCCAAAGACTTCGCTATCTCTTCTTTACCGTCGAGTTCTTCTACAATTTGCAGAGCGGTCTTGAGATCGTAATCACCTTTGAAGTCTTCGTCTAACGACTTCGCTACGATGATATCGATTTTTTCATTCAGCTTATCCATATCTTTGACTCTCACGAACGGCCCCCATGTTTATTTTTAACTATGACATTAAAATAAGGCCGAAATATGTCGCAACAATACCTAATACAATATCTCCAACACGATGAATGGGAGTCTTACCAGCAGCCGGTCACCACGAAGGCTGCGGTCAACCGTGACTGGTTTGTATTTCTGTCTCGTTGGTCGAAGCACCGGGGGTGTACCGCTGGGCGGATCGTCAAGATTCAAAGGGTGCGTACCAGCGGGGAGTGGTTGGTGAGAGAAGTGGTGGAATACCGAGATATCGAAGAAGATCACTAAGGAGTAGAAGCTTGGCTCAAAACTTCACTTACAAAATTAAAAATACTCTACTCGAAACCACACCCAACGATGTTTCGATCACGATGATCTCCTATTTGACCGACAGCAACGGCTTCGCTTTTCTCGACGGCCAAAACCAACTCGATACCTTCGACGTGGTGACCAACAAATTGAGCTTGCCTACTACAGGTATCGACTCGTTCTTATCGATAGTAGCGGCGAAAGCTATCGGGCTGAAGTACAACCAAGACTCTAGCACCATAGGAGTGGATTTAATCTCCGGCTCCACCATAGCAGCCAACGTGGCTGGTTTGGATGAAAGCACCGTGTTGGTACCAGGGGTCACCGTCAAAGGCGAGAACATCCCAGAAGACACCACCATCGTCTCTCTCAGAGGCACTGACTCATTTCAAATGTCCAACGCTGCGACCGGCACCGGGAACTCCACGATCACCTTCTCCATAGCTGGCTGGAAAATAGACTTCGCAGATATCTCCAACTTGATAACGATCATAGACTTTTCGATATTGTAGTATCTCTACTTTTCATCTGGGGCCTTTCAACTCTTGATAGGACCAATCCTTATAGACTGCTCGGGGTTGGGCCGGTAGCATCGGGTCACCTTGGCGGTGCTTTGCGTACTCACGGGCGGTAGTGATCTCTAATTTTCGGCAAGCTAGGTAAGCGTCGTCCAAAGTAGGGTAACGATTTTGGTTTCGCTTTTTGATCTCCAGAGCTTCGGCTATCGAAGAAACGAAGCTTTTGCCGAACGTCGAGTCTTGGACTTCCCGCATAATCTCGAAAGTAGGGATCAACCCGTAATTTCGGTTGCCACCTTCGCCGACTTTCCGTTCCTTTTTCACCGCTTCGACCCCTTCAGCGTAAGGGATCTTTTTCGTATCAGAGCTTTCAGGCCGTAGCCTCGTAAAATTGCCGGTGTACGCCTTAAAGATTTCCGGCGAGATCAAAGCTATGGTGAAGTTCAGGTTTTTGGTGGTCGCTTCCATCAGATTCTCAGGCATAATTTTCAAGTACAGCTTTTTCGTCTTGTATAGCCGAGTAACCCGGTTGAGCATTTGGAACATACAGTCTGGGTTTAGCGTCCCAGAGATATCTACGATCGTGGTAAGCTCAGGGAAGTTGAAGCCTAACCGAGCCCTACCCACCACCACCAACACCTCGAAAGATTCTTTTTCTTTGAATAGGGCGACTTCCCTAGAATCAGAATCATCTTCTGAAGTCGAGATACGAACCCGGACTTTCTTCTTTTCCAAAGCCGCCAGCAGCCCGTTGGCGTGGCTGATATTATTAGCGACCACCAAAGTCTTGCCTCTTTTACGGCTTAGGTCCGGCCAAGACAGATCTTTTAAATTGCAATTCTCTACTACAGCCTTTCGAACTTCTTCGATTGTTTTGTTTGTTTGGTGGGTATTCGTTTTCATGTCAGAGATATTCAAGTTTTCGTTGAAGTCGTTATGGCTGATATGGTAATGGCTGACCCCCAAAGCGATCGTAGGGGACCGCACCACTTTATGCTCCAATAGCTCTTCGGTGGAAAAGAAGATGATGTTGTATTCTTCCTTCCCTTCACCGGCTCTTTTGTTGGCTTTGATAAAGCGGCTGGGAGAAGCTGTCAACAAAAGATGCGGAGCGTTAGCCGCTTTCAAAATCTTCACCGTGAGATTGGACAGGTAAAAATGGTGGGCTTCGTCGATCACGATCAGATCAAACTGGCTGAAATACGCATCATACAAATCGTATGACATCCTGCTGAAGGCCTGAGGGATCGCTATGATGACTGAGCCCGCAGGAAGCTTCCCCCGTGTCTGCTCCGCCCCGGTCAATTCGGTGACCTCTAAACCTAACTCTGCCGCACTCTCTGCGAATTGGGACCGCAAGACTACTTGGCCGTGGGCGAGCACCAAGACCCGCTTCTTCTGAGCCTTGTACCGCTTCAAGACTCGGACAGCCATACGGGTTTTACCAGCCGCACAAGAAGCGGCCAGTACCGTCTTAAGGTGTTTCTTCAACGACGTGAAGATCTTTCGACACAATTTGTCTTGGTAACTATAGTCAGCGCTCAAAGTCCTACTCCGCATAAAGTGTATTAGAAATGTCCTTCTTTAGCTTCTTCAGTTGAGCTTTAGTGATGCACCGGACAGGTTGGTAAAAACCACGGTCGTAAGTCCCTAGCTTGCGGGTCATCGTGAACCCCGCATTGCGAACCTCGGTGTCCAACACAACAAGAGAGATCTCTAATTCGGCTGAAGCCTCTTGGTAAGTGACATCAGCTTTGGTGACCGTAGGGAGCTTGAGATCCTTAAGCGCTTTAGCGATGTCTTTAGAATAGACAGCATCAGCTACTTGAGGACCACCAGCGGTTTGCACCATAGCCTTGTGAATCTCGATCTCTTCCTTCTCACAAACATTCTTGAGACGACGCATGGTAATGTCATAATCACCCTCTAGCTTTTTGAGTGAAATCAATTTACCTCTTTTGGGATCGGTGTGAACTTTCTTCTTAGCGTTTTTCATAAGACTACCCCTTTATCTCCAAATATTAGACGACCCACCGCCTAAACATAAAATGCTTATCGGTTCGAAGTGGGATATCTTTAGGACAATCGTATTAGTTTGTCAACAAATAATTGCGGCCCCACTACATTTAAGGGGTTACACCGGGATTTTGGTGGTACAGGGTGTTCAGGGTGTTCAGGGTGCTACCGGAGTGCAAGGAGCTACAGGTATGCACGGCGTCCAAGGTGCGACCCCCAGGTTATAATCAAAATAGATGCTTACGTGAATCCGAAGATCCTTGTCAGTCCTGTAAACCCTGTCAGTCCTGTGGCTGGAAAATAGACTACACCGATATAGCCACCTTGATACAGCTTTATAAATTCCTTGACACCCCCACCCCGGCTTGCTACTTAAGCTGGGTTCCTATAGGTGTTTGGTTTACGCCTGTCAGAAGCCGAAAGCAAAACCGCCCCCTTTTAAACTACAATTCGAGGAACTTAAGATGGTTGATCTCAACCGGTCTGCCCAGATTTTGACTAAAGATCTGAAGGCCAAAGGCATAGATATTAGTAAAGTTGAGCTTTTAGACACCGTAGCTCGGATGCACGGGCAAAAGAATTGGATCGAAGCTAAGGTAAAAGAGGGCAGCTTCGACTTCACGGTTAGCGCTAGTTACCAAGCATTAGTGTAGAGACTAAGACTTTTGAAGAAGCCGCTCTGAAGCTTCAGCATCATCTTATGGATGTAACGATGATGTTGCCCAATGAGGGGTTCCAAAAAGGGGCTGTAGATATCGATTTCGGAGATATCGAATGGTGCGCTGATACTATCTCGGTTGACTACCCCTTTGAAGTTCCCGATGAGCTTCGAAAGAAGCTTGAGGGGTTAGTCCCTAAAGAAGTCTTAGGCCCAGGCGGAGAAGAATGGGTATATGAGGCTATCGACGAATTTTTAGGGCACACCCCCTAGTGTCCGCTAGCGTACCAAAGTGCTGATCGGCTAAGCCGATATCGTCAGGGATGACCGTGTCCAAACCCAAAGTTTTTCTGAGGGTGAAGGGCACGTCACCCCCGCAAGCCGCTTCGTAAGCTAGCCACACAAGCTCTGAGCAATAGAAAGCTTGGTTGTTCTTGTTGAAGAATAGATCGTATTCCGCCCCGAGCTTGGTCCGAGCCCACGCCACCGCCGCCGCCATTTGGTCCGCCGTAGCGAAATTTGGCCGCCTAACCATCACGTAATCTTGCGACAAAGTCACATCTATCAGATCCGTTTCGATTACACCTTTGCCTACAGCCTCTATGACTTTTTCTCGGCCAGCGTAGATACAAGCGTGCGCCCAAAACCCAGGGATAAATAAATTGGTGAACTCCCCGTCAGCCCTGGTCAAAATAATATCCCCAGGGTGTAGTCGAGTCAAAAACTTACGGTAGTCTCGGCTATTGATCTTCTTGCGAGACCAAGGAGCGTGGACGTTGCCGACGTTGTTGGAGATCGGATAAATCATCTCCAAAAAGCCTCGACGAGCTTTCAACCAATAATCGTTCATAGAGTACCCCTTTAGGTTACCCTAACAACTTAACCAAAGTTTGTTTCTATGTAAGATATCGAATTTAGCGGGATGATGTATCGTTTGGTGGGGTCGTGGTCGTCCATCTCAGCCACCGAATCAAAACATAAAAATGTAATAGAGTCCGGGTCTTCTGAAATTTGGTAGGGTGCTTCGATCTCTAAAAAGGGTCGGCTTAGGTCGGCCCAATAAACAATAGAGAACCCGGTTTCTTGCTTACTAAGGTACATAACATTCTCCAGAAGGGTGGTTATGTACCTTTTAAAGAGCTAGCCCAAATATTTAAGTAGCTCTTCTATCTCAGCCTTAAGCTCTCGCCGCTCCCAAACCCCTAGCCGATCGACTCCCGATTTTAGATGAGAGACGTATTTTTCATAGTGACAGCGTGTTTTTGCTTGGGTGACATTTGTAGTATTTTCAGGTAAGCCTCTTTTACTTTGCTCTTAGACATCTGGCCTGTGGCCTGGGTACTCCTAACCTTTTCGCCCACCGACCACTTGAACTTTTCTCGCAAATCCGCAGGCAACACCATATAAACTTGGCGGTAAACCAGCATCCAATTGCGAAGGGTCTTAGAAACCACCCCGAAAGCTTCCAACGTCAACTCGCAAATCTTGATCCGAGCCATCTCTCGGGACATCACCAAAAGCTTGCACTCTTTGACGCAACGACCCCATTTTTCCTTCGGGGTCTCGGTGACGGCCCGTACCTTACGCTCACCCTCAGAATCGATACGAATAACTTTAGCTATCATCATTTTCAGCATCCCCACAACCACAACGCTTTTCGCTGACCAACCACCGAATCCATTTATTTTGTAATTCGAAATTATCTACTATCGGGGTTTCGTCTTCTACAACAATTTCATCTTGGAATGTAGTAGCCATTAAAGACAGCCCAGGTTCTAAAGCCCAATCTTCTTCGTCTTCTTGGGCTTCGTCTTCTACCTCGTCTTCTTCTGGGTAGGCCACCGAGGCTTCAGTATAAGATACTGTGATGTCTAGTTCACGACCCCCAACCATTAGGTTCAACGAAACATTGCCATCAGGGTGTGGGCAAGTCTCGACCTCGATCTGCATATGGGCATTTCCTCGACAGGCCTCTAGCGTTTGAAGAGCCCAGTCTAAGGCTACGGGATGAATAGGGTAACTCGCAACACCATCCCAACCTTCTTTGAGCTTAGAATAGCTCTCAAGCTCTTCCTCGGCTTCTTCTAGCTTTTTGAGGTAAAGCCCAATCTCGGTTTTTTCTTCCGGGGATCGCTCGTTCATGCTTTGAGCTATTTGATTCACAAAATCTTGAACCTCTTCTTTATCCACGCTCGACGCTATTTCTAAACCGAAGCCTGCTAGAGTATCGCTTTCGTCTATTAGCTCGACTCGAACTTTGTCGCCGTACTTCTCAGCTAAAGCTTCTTCCATTTTCTTTCTAAACTTTTTCACTACAACCTTTCTAAAACCATCTCAGCCATAACACCGGACTCAGGAACCACCTCATCATAGGCGGCAGCAATAAGCTCTGGTAATAAGTCCGCTACCAAATCCAAGGGAGCACCTTCAATACTACAGTTTTCTTTGGGGGTCGTCACAAAATGATTCCGACAAACCAGCGGCCTTTCTTCGTAAACTCGGCACCGTTGATCTTCCCCTAGGAAAACACACCGGGAAACCGGCTCGTCAGCTAACCTGAAATCTTCTGCGGTAAAATCCTTCTGGATCTTCAACCGGATCTTATCTATCTCCCATTGGTGATGCTCCGCTGATTTCAACAAAGCTTCGACCTCTTCTGTATTCACCTCCACTTTGCCGTGGCAACACCGACCACACCCGTCCCGACAAGAGATACCCGTGACCGTCCCTCGGTGTTGCTCTACTAATCTGTAAACCCAACCAGCCCTACCCGCTCCCGGCGGAATAGACTCCAGAAGCTCCTTGATCCCATTATATGTCTTATAAACACTATCGAGCGTTTCTTGAGAAGCTTCCATAAGAAGCCTATTGTTAAACCGGATTTTCTTTAGAGCTGGGTTCATCTCCGACATCCCTTCTAGGCAGATCTAATCTGTACTTGTCGATAGCCATAGTCCGCCACTCCGATCTAAGCTGTTCTACCTCGGCAAACAACAAAGGCAATTTAGAGACGTACTCATGACCTTGATCCCTAGCTACCGTAATTTCGGCTAGAGCTTTCTCAACATGACCCAAAGCTATCTCAACTTCTTCTAGGTTATCCATAAACAAATCTCCTTAGATGAAAACCACAGATCCTACTCACCTAAGCACCTTTTATCCACAGAAACCTAAAGGCACAAATCAGCTACGATTCTTTTACCCCTCCGCCACCACCCAGGGCCTTAAGACATATTGAGACGAAATGGTGGT
>Ga0307380_10002830_pt1 | contig 24290 bp, 20 predicted proteins | sample UN3MG_FD_202239 | JGI IMG/M metagenome (GOLD analysis project Ga0307380, IMG submission 202239) | Soil microbial communities from Risofladan, Vaasa, Finland - UN-3 | ecosystem: Environmental > Terrestrial > Soil > Coastal area > Acid sulfate soil | place: Finland: Risofladan, Vaasa | collected... | reverse complement strand
TCTTATTTAAGGCATGAACACTTATAAAAATTAAAGGATATTTAGCATAAAGCTCAGGGGAAGAATATTTACTTTCCATTGGTTCATAATAAAAAGGCAGGGGATTTTGTCCCCATCGATCTTTCATTCAATAACCCGAAGGGCAGGATACCACGGGCTTGCCCGTGGATGAATGAGTAGGCGGCGATATGTTACAATGTATTTATGGAAATTAGACTATCAGGACATAGTGCATATCGCACCGAATATCATCTAGTATGGATACCCAAATATCGCCGCCGTATCCTAAATCCTGGCCTACGGGGGTACCTAAAAAAACTTTTTCCGAAGATTATGAGAAGTCTCTCCAGATGCGAGATCATCGAATACAATATTCAAGTAGATCACATACATATGGTGATGATAGTAGTACTACCCAAATATAAAGTATCTGAAGTAATAAGCAGAATAAAAGCTCGAATGGCAAGTAGATTAAGGAAAAAGTTTTCCTGGCTATCCAAGGTGCATTGGAAAGAGAATATCGTTTGGTAGCCAGGATACTTTGTCTTTACTATAGGCCTAGATGAAAAGAGCATATTTAGAATACGTAAAATGGCAACAGACCCAGGATTTAGGTCAAGCGAAGCTTGGTTTGTTTTAAAGCACCACGGGCTTGTCCGTGGGTATCTACAGTACAACATCTATCTTTTTTATATTAGTCGCTTTTAACTTCCTTTCACTATAGTCCTTTCTTACTTTTTTATAAATGAACGAATAAAATTAAGGCTTTTTTTAAGGAATTTCTTTCTATTAAGTTCAATTGAACACCAAATGCAAACATCATCCCCTATTGAAGTATTTGGAAAAATATAACTCTCTACAACTAAATAAACTTCCAGAATACTTTATTCTATAAAGGGATTCAAATATCGCTTTCCAATTAATTGAACCATTCCCAGGGAAACCTCGGTCATTTTCACTAAGATGGAAATGAAAAAGTTTTTTCCAGCCTTTTTAATACTTCCCGGAATCGACCTCTCCTCAATATTCATGTGAAAAGTATCTAGATGTAAACCGACATTGGGTATGCCAATAAGTTTCAACATATAAAAACCTTGCTCGACAAGTATTTAAAAAGAATTTTCATAACGATTAATACATTCTAAACATAAATTCATGTCCAATGCTTGGGCTCTTTGAGCAACCTTTTTTGATATTAATGCAAAATGTCCTCTATTTTCTTCGCTCACTCTTTCTTTCTTTTTCCCAGGCAGAATGAATTACTCCTCTTAGAGAAGGGCTACCAATTTGGTAAGATATTTCAAGACAATTAACTAAGTATTCTAATCCTTTTCCCCTAATTTCTGGATCAGGAGAACTGATATCGTTAGAAGTGTTTAGTCCAGTCCCACAAAATACAACAAACATATCCTTGAAAGCATCATCAAAGGCCTTTTGAACGTTACAGGCATTAACTGCTCCGAAAGGGGCAATCCCCATAATGCCAGCGTTTGTAGACTGCCCTCCAAATATCTGCTTATCCTCCCGGTAAATGGCTTTTAAATAGTATTCTTCTATAAAATCTTTGGAAAATCTACCTGTTGCAGAGTGGTAATAGTTAACAAAAGCCCTGGCAATATCTTTATCAGTCGGTACGTCCCCTTTTTCAATAATAGCCAGACAGTATATCCTGGCAATCCGGGTATCATCGGTATATGACCCGGCCTCCTTTGTCCAGAGTCCATGAGCACTGGGCTCTTTATCTAGATAGGGGAGTAATTCATCAACTACACCATATTTTCTTTCTATTTCCTCAAAAGGCAGCATCTCTACAGGCCCACCCATGGCATCTCCTATTGCCGAGCCTATTAATGCACCATAAACTCTCTTAAAAAGGGGACTTTCCTGCAAAAGAATTACCTCCTAAATTGTAATGGTTTTAAATCCACAGAGACAGGCATAAGTATTTAGTATATATCCTATATGGTCGTGAACCAGGGCAAAGTGGTGTTCTATTCCTTCATAAGCTACGGCATTCATTACTTCCCTAACATCGGTTTTCAATTTCACCCTGACGGTATTACCAGCATAATTTTGATGGACTTTTTCTGCGTTTCCTTCTATGAAAAACAACCGGAATTCATCTTTATATTCACTTAACTTAGCTATTGTTACCGGACCGGATTTTATCGGAAAATCCACCGCTACCCCTATTCCACGCCGGATTGTTGGATGCTCACAATATGATGTAGAACAATGATCTTCAGCAAGATTATAGGCAATGCCCCCGCAATGCCAAGCTTCCAGGACATTTACCTCCCTATCAGCATTTACTAAATCAAGGAAGGCAATAGATCTATTTGTTAGTTTATTCAGAAGTAACATGGTTACCAGCCCGGGTATATCCCCTTCACAGGATGTAACTACATTTTCAGCATTTAACCTTGAAATTACACCACAAATAGAGAAATTATACTCTGCCTGTAATTCCGGCCAGCATTTTATACAAAAACCATCTATTGATTTTTCTTCTTTAAATTTCTTAAGATAGAGGTAGATCCTGGCAGTTTTCTCCAGCATTTCACCGGTAGTTGTAATAGCAGTGACCTCTTCTTTCATACGGGCCATTTCCCTTTCAATTTCCTGTCCAACCTGGCTTTCAGACCCTTTAAAGAGAGTTGATAAAGATAAATGAATTAGTTCAGGCCCTATTTCTTTTCTCAGTAATAGTTCATTGAGATTGGACAGATAAAACCCGGGAACTCGATTTCCTATTAAACATAACTTTGTATTATTCATCTGTTTACGGAGCCAGACTGCTTTAATAAAACTCTCTAACTCCCGCTGTAGCGCCTCTTCCTCTGGCCTTCCATAAATAAACTTATATTTGACATCTAGCCTTTTTAAAAAACTCGTATTTACATTTGCACCACAAAATGAATTAAGCTGTAGCCTGTCACCTTTATCAGCCGGTTCCGGAAAAGCCCACTGTATTACCGGTATGCCTGGAAGTTCTTTGACCAGTTTGATTATATGCCCTCCATAGGCAAAAGTAGCATTAATGACAATCAATAACTCAATCTTCTCTTTATTCAATCTCTTAGCGGTTTCTTCACAATTATCACCTAAAATAAGTTCTCGTTCTATGTAATAATCAATATAATCTTTTTCAAGTAGTTTAACTGCTTCTTCATATAGTTCTTTCCCCAGCTGATAGTTAAAGGTCGGATAGGCTAGACCTACCATTCCGATTTTAAGTTTTTTCAATTACTCCACTTCCCTTAAAGAAAGTTGTTTATTGCTTACTACGGTTTTTCATGAAGCAAAAATTAGTCATGAAAACCTTGTTTTAAATAATTAACACTCTGTCTCAAATTATCTTCGGTATCCTTTTCTATCTGCCTCCAGATACAAACGTCATCTCCAGCAGGTGTTCCCGGTACTACATAACTCTCTATTACCAGCCCCCCTGTATAGTTGATTGCTTTCAGAGTCTCAAATATATCCCTCCAGTTAATCAAACCACTACCGGGATATCCCCGGTTATTTTCACTAAGATGCAGGTGATATAACCTGTCTCCGCATTTTACCAGAGCAGCCGGGATAGACTTCTCCTCAATATTCATATGGTAGGTATCAAGGTGAAGGCCTACATTAGGCATGCCAACTAATTCCAGGAGCTCCAACCCCTGTTCAACGGTATTTAGAAAGGAACTTTCATATCTGTTGATACACTCAAGTGCTAATTTCATATTGAGTTCCCCTGCCTTATTTGCTGCTTCTTTCAAGACCTCAGCAGCTCTCTTTCTATCTAATAAAACAACACGGTCCTTCTTACCCCAGGCTGAGTGGATAACACCACCCAGAGAAGGGCTTCCCAGTCGGTGGGCTACCTCAAGACAGGCAAGTATATGGTTTAGACCACTTTTTCTGATAGCCCGTTCAAGAGAAGAGATATCGGTATTAGGCCCTAACCCGGTTCCGCAGAAGACCCCCAGGTCGTTTTTTTCTAACTCCTCTAAAACCCTTTCAACAGGTATCTCTACGGGGTTCATCAAAGGTATTTCTACAGAGTCAAAACCAAGCTGAGCCGCCCGTCCAATATCATTGATAAAAGGGTCGGTAAATTTTTTCGCCCATAAAGAAAGGTGAATTCCGAGCTTTATAACCCTACCTCCTTCATAACTCTATCCCCAGGGACACTAGTTTTTCCCTGTAGGGTAGTCCTTTTTCATCCCAACCTCTTTCTTTATAATACTCCTTAAGGGTTTCTTCAAAACCTTCCCGGGGAGTCTGATATGCCCTCGGACCATCAGAAGAAGGTTCCAATATCCTTTGCGGCAGGGTATCATCTTTACCGGAGATACCATATGAAATATTTAATAATCTCTGAGAATTAAATATCCTTTCTCCACATTCCATAAACTCTCCGATACTCATATTCCAGCCAGTTATAACATTTAATATTTTAACCATGTCACCTAAACCCATTCCTCCCCAAATCATAAATTGACAGAGAACGCATGAATTATAAACAGCAGTAAAGTCTTGATAAATTTTTACCACATGGGCAGCCCCTTCCATGGTATTTGGTTTAGGAGCCACTGATATACCGACTTCTGGTAAAAGTGCACCCATAGTTGCTATTTGTGAATACGCTCGCATATGACAAGCTCCTCTATTACCTGTGGCATAATTGAGCGCTAAATTATAGTAGACTCTAGGGTCTTGAGCAGGAACATCTAATCCCTTTACATGACATGCGTAACCCATAGTTTGATCGCCAAAAATCTGGGAAGCTTTCTTGATTCCTTCAGAGAATAGTCCGCCGAATCCAGTATTATGAACTAATTCTTCTAAAAATCTTATTAATCCGCTTCCATTCCCCCACCCAAAAGAATAATCAGGTTTATAATTTCCACAATGCCCTCTCTCCAATGCTTCCATAGCAAAGGCGGCACAACCTCCTGCAGATATAGTATCTATACCTGTACGATTGCAATAATCATTAATCTTAACTAATATCTCCAAATCGTCAATTAAACAATTTGCCCCCAACATAGCTAATGTCTCGTATTCAGGACCTGGTCCCTTATAGATAAAATTGTCAGAAAAAGTAATATTCAATGATCTATGGCAAGCAACAGGACAATATATACATCCATGAGGTTTTGGTTTTAATATTTCAGTATATCCTGGAAGTCCTATCTTTTCTGCTCCTTCTTTCCAACCTACCATACTAAAATTCTTTAAAGGAAGATTCCCGCTCTTTTCTCCTGATACAATACCTGAAATAGTTCCTTCAGTTTTTAATCCTACTGCATTCCTTGTTACACTTTTTCGAAATTGATTTTCCAATTCTACCAGGCCATCATCATCATAAACAGGCACAGTAAGATTCCCTTTAACAACTACTGATTTCAATTTTTTCGATCCCATAACTGCACCAAGTCCACATCTTCCAGCAACAGAAAAATTATCTATATGGATATTTGCTATAGCAACACAATTCTCACCTGCAAGACCTATTGTAGCAATACTAGCGCCAGGATAAATGTCCAAAAGAATAGAACGCGCTTCATATGAATCTTTCCCCCATAAATCTGATGCATCATGCAAGGTAGCTTGTTTGTTTTCAATATATAGATAAACCGGAGATCTACTTTTCCCCTGTATAATTATAATATCATATCCACATTTTTTAAAATAAATTCCCCATTTAGACCCCGCAGCAGAATCAGCAAAAATTCCAGTTAAAGGAGATCGAGAAACTATAGAAAACTTTGCAGCACCTGGTATCTTTGTTGCCTGAAAAGGACCAGTTGTAAAAATGAGCCTATTTTCAGGACCAAATATATTAGCTTCGGGTGGTACTTCCTTTTTTAAATACCAAGCACCTATACCAGCTCCACCAATATACTTTTTAGCAAGAACCTCATCAATATTTTCTTCCTTAACAAGCCCTTTATCTAAATCTATTCTAAGTAATTTGTACCAATATCCACCTCTCATTATATTATCCTCTCTTATTTTTTCATTAAAATCACTTTTTTTGAGGCTTGAATAATACTTTGTGCTGTGAGTCCAAGTTTTTTCCTGAGGCCATCTTCTGGTCCAATACCACAAAAAGTGTCTTGAATACCTATACGAATTAATGGAACAGGGTAAAAAGCCGAGGTTACCCCCGCTACCGCTTCGCCTAGTCCTCCATAAATCGTGTGTTCCTCTGCTGTAACAATTGCTCCAGTTTCAGAAGCAGCACTTATAATAGTATCTTTATCGATTGGTTTAATAGTATGCATATTAATAACTCGAGCTTGGATATTTTCTTTTGCTAGAATTTCTGCAGCTTTTAATGCTTCAGCCAACATAACTCCAAAAGCTATAAAAGTAACATCACTACCTTTACGAAGAAGAATAGATTTGCCAATCTCAAAGTTATAATCTCTTGAATATATATTAGAAACCTCACCTCTCCCTATACGCAAATACACTGGCCCTGGAGAATAAATTACAGCCTCTACTGCTTTTGCTGTCTCTGCAGCATCCGATGGAGCTACAATAGTCAGGTTTGCAAAACTCCTCATAATAGCAATATCCTCAGTACAGTGGTGAGTCGTTCCTCCAGTTGCCATAGAAAGACCAGTGTGAGTAGCCATTAATTTTACATTTAGATTAGGATAACAGATATCTGTTCTAACCTGTTCGCAGGCGCGCATTGAAATCAGAAATCCATAGGCAGTCACAATTGGTATTTTTCCACAAGTAGCAAATCCTGCTGCTGCAGCTACCATTTCCTGCTCTGCTATTCCAAAATTAAATGTTCTTTGAGGGAATTTTTTCGCAAATGCTGCACAACCTGTGGAAGCAATAGCATCTGCCCCTAATAGAACGAGTTCTGGAACTTTTTCGCCCATTATTACTAAAGCTTTGCCAAATGCATCTCTTAATGAAATATTTTCAAAATCTTTCATGCTAATACTTGATTTCCCCATATTAATGTCCTTTTCCTAATTTTTTATTGGCATCTAAAAGCTGTTCATCACTCAAGAGACCATAATGCCAGTGGTAATCTCCTTCAATATTTGGAACACCTTTGCCTTTAATAGTATCGGCGATAATGACAGTGGGTTTCCCTTTTTTTATAGGTAAATTACTTAAAGCTGCTAAAATTTCCTCCATATTATGACCGTTAATTCTTTTAACTGTCCAGCCAAATGACTTCCACTTATCTTCAATAGGTTCAAGTGACATAACTTCATCGATAAGTCCATCCATACTGCATTTATTATAATCAACAATAGCAATCAAATTCTCCAACTGGTGATGAGCCGCACCCATAGCAGCTTCCCAAACGGTACCCTCATCTATTTCTCCATCCCCCATTAAAACAAAAACCTTAGAATGAATTCCATCCATTCTAAGACTAAGGGCCATACCAACTCCTACAGCAAGACCGTGACCAAGACTACCTGTACTCATTTCGCATCCGGGAATTTTATTCATATCCGGATGCATTCCAAAAGGACTATCTAATTTATTAAAATTAGCTAACAATTTTTTATCTAAAAATCCTCTTTCAGCTAGTACCGGAATGTAGCCAGCAGCTTTATGTCCAGCTGATAGAATAAAACGATCCCTATTTTTTTTCTTCGGATTTTTTGGATCTATATTAAGAATATTAAAATATAAGGCTGTCATAATATCCATAGCGGAAAGAGAACCACCTATATGTCCGCCACCAGCTTTATCAATCATTTCAAGGCAAAGTAGCCGGATTTTACTTGCTTTTTTTTCTAATTCTTTAGAATTAAGCCTTTTCAATTTATTATTTCCCCCTTATTTCTTGATTATAGGCATTAATTAAAGGCATAAGCATTAAACCATTTCGTAAAAGTTCTAAAGGATAAACTTCCTCAGGAAAAATATTGCCCAAATTAACATTTGGACCAAATTTTGAAATCAGAATCTGTTGTTGTTCCCTTAAGGGTGCTTCCCATATAATTTTATTAACATCGGTAACACCATGAATAATTTCTTTTAACTCCGATTCAATTACTAATCCATCAGAATTAAAAATCCCTACATTTTTACCACTTGCCTTTCCCTCAATTATTACTAAATCTGCACCAGCTTCTAAATCTTTATCAACCTGTTCGACAATTTCAATTGCTTTAATATTTTCCTTGGGTTGTTTTTTCCCAACTTCAGTAACGACTTTGATTCCTATATCCTTAGCTAAACGAATTAAATCTAGACGTTTACTAAGCTCTAAAGGTAGGTGACCATCTGCAATTTCTATATAATCAATCTTAAGATCTATCAATTTTTCAATATATTCTTTAAATTTACCTTTCCATAAGGCAACCTCAAAATGAGAACCACCAGCTTCTATCTCAATATTATTCTCTTTTAATATTTGTATTTTTTTGAGAATAATTCTTTCAGGATATAAAGCAGCACTACCGGAAGATATCTTAAAGATATCAATATATCTTCCTGCAAAATTAATAAGCCCCTTCGTTGCAGAAACATCAGATCCCATGTCGATTACCATTGTTAATCCTTTTTTTCTCGGAGGATCTTCTCGCCCCTCTATAGGCATAGGATATACACCATCCATTGCTCGCTTTTCTATTAAACCCATCTTTTTTCCTCCTTATTTTTATTATAAATCTTTGAACTATAATATTTTATCTAAGCAATTTTGTGGTGAAGTCAAGACACTCCAACCGCTTTGAATATCTGCTTTTTGGTAAAATTCTTTTACTATTTTCATTCTATATATTTGTGATTCTTTATCATCTATAGAAGGCACAAAATACTTATTATAAAGCACTGAAACAGACGAAATTTTTTGGCATAAACTATTAAAAATTAAATTTTGCATATCTAAAGTATTCATCTTAGAAATAATAACTTTTTGTCTAAATTTTTCAATCCGCGGGAAAATTAAAACTATCTTTGGATTTTTAAAAATATTGGTCTCTGTCTGTACACTACTCATATCGATAGGCCAATAAAGACCTTGCCTTTTTGGTTTGTACAAATTTTTAATATTAAACTTATCTATTAATTCAGGAAAATCTTCAATTAGATTTTCTTTTCTACAATTCATCACTATTGGTCCTTTGTAAAATATTACGTGGTTATTTTTTAATCTAAAGTGGACAAGTTCTGTCCCAAACACTTCTAACCCCTTTTCCAATCCAGCAAGTAGCACCGTACTTTTCCCTGAACCACTTCCTCCTAACACCAGATATAAGATCTTTTTTGTTTGAGAATATATCGCAGTTGAGTGAAAAGAAAATATTCCTTTTTTTTCCAAATGACGTAAAAGTATTTTTGAAAATAAACCCATATTCCCAAAAATACTTTTACGTTTATCCAAGGCGTTTTTCTCAAAACTTAAAATATCCCCACTACAATAAATATTACGTGAACCTATTTCTACCTCTAAAGGAAATCTTTTTATGTTTATTAAATATAAATAAAAATCATGGTTAAGTGAAAACGGTATTTCCTCTAATCGATTAAAATTTGAAAGCAATGAATGTAAATGAGATCCTTTATCCAAAAAATATTCATCATAATTTAAAATAGACTGATAATTAGAAATAATACCAACTTCAACTCCCAGAATAGAAAAAGAACGATAGAAATTTTTTTTAATCATACTAAATTATTTCTCTCCTTCCAACATACTTTGGTAAAATTAATGTAGCTTCTGGCAAAATAGCAAAGGTATCCGATGAATAATTATTAATTAGATTTTGTAAGCTTTTAAGATTATTCACTGGTATCATTCCAATTCTTTTTACTTCTTCAGTATCCAAAGATGAATAAAAAATTACATTGAAACTTTTTATAATTCTAGAAGCCATATATATAGCTAAACCATCCATACTAAATTCCATCTTTAGATATTTAACAATTTCTTCTAATGAAACAGAAAAAAACTTTAAAAGTTCAGGTCGTATTCCCCAACCTTTGCTACATTCTGATAATATAAGAATATTTCCTCCCGGTATGCATGCCCTAGAAGTATTTGTTAATAATTTCATACTTTGGTAAAATGAAAAATCATTGGGGAAACCGCCGGCAGAGGCTATTAAAAATTTATAAGTTTTTCTTATTTTAAGTATAAAATATTTTTTAATAAATCTTACGCATGAACGCCATGATTCTTGAATTGATCCCGAAGAAGCATATACAATTTTATGATTTTTGCCCAAAACTACGTTAAAACAGTAAACATTCTTCAATACATTATTTATTCTAAACATATCATAAAGAATTGGATTTCCTCTTATACATCCGGGTCCTATTTTATGGTGAGGTATAAGCCCGTTAAAATAAAGCATGTGGTTTGCTAGGATATCTTTCCGAGATGCTACTCCTGGAAGTAAACTTTTAAATCCTCCAGAAAAACCTGTCAAAGGATGAAAAGTTACTGCTCCAGTTATAATTATTTTTGACGAACATGCTACGGTTTTATTTAATAAAATTGTTCCTAACTTAATTAAATTATCATCTGGATTGTGATTTTCAATTTTTATTAGTTTTGATAATTTTTCACCTACTATTTTAGAAATTTCACTCTTGATTGCCGGTCTATGTAAACCTAATGCTATAACTATTGTAATGTCAGCAAGTCTTACCCCTAATTTTTCCAATTCTGAAATAATAAAAGGAAGATAAAATGCAGATCTTGTATTTCTAGTATAATCACTTACAACTATAGCTACTTTATCACCTTTTTGAACAAATTCTGTAAGGAGTGGTGAATCAATGGAATTTTTTATAGCATTTCTAACAATAGAAAGTTCTGATATACTGTTTATAGTATGAACATTAAGTTCATCAAAATCTATCCCTTTTTCTATACAAAAATTAACTTTTTTTAAACCATAAGGAACTGAAATATTTATACTTTTTTTTATTTTCACGTAGATAGCTACCTCATTATTAAATAAAACTTTAAAAATGCTTCAAATCACATTAATTTCATATATAAAATTAGAATAAATTACTTATTATTTATTTTCTTGACAACTTTTCCTCTTTGGATGTACATAGGAGATCCTCATATACTTTAACTAAAGCAGCAGTATCTTTATTGCCTAATCCTTTTGCCTGAGCAATTTCATTTAATACCTGAACACTACTGGCAATAATAGGGGGCGCCCCTGACTTCTTAGCCATCTCCACTGCTAAACCATTATCTTTACATAGAAGATCGACAGAAAATATGGGGGTAAAGTTATTTTCAACTATTTTTTTTGCTACTTCACAGAAAAGACCGCTTACAGTAGCTGCCCCACTTTTGGAAATAGTCTCAAAAACAACTTTTGGCGAAAGTCCTGCTTTTTTCGCTACTATCATCATTTCAGCCGTCATAGCATTTATAGTAGAGAACATTAATTGATTAATTAACTTTAATATATTACCCGCACCTGATTCTCCCACATACACCGCCTGTTTAGCAAAAGTTTGAAGTATTGGTCTACATAATTTAAAATTATCAATACAACCTCCTACAGGTAATACCCACTGGCCAATAGATCTAGGCCTTCCCAATATAGGTGCATCAAGATATCCTACTCCAATTTTCTCAGCTATACTTGCCATATTCCGTGTAGTAAGTGGATCTACCGTACTAAGATCAATAATTATCTGTCCTTTTTGTGCTGTTGATAAAAGACCTTTGTTCCCAGAGACAACCTCTTTAACCTGTATAGGTCCAGGCAAAGACAAGAGTATAACTTTCGCTTCTTTAGGTATATCACCCACAGAGTTTACGATTTCTACTCCTATTCCATAAGCCCTTTTTCTTAGCTCAGGTAAAAGATCATAACCAATTACTTGATATTTATTTTCTAACAACTTAGATGCTATAATTTGACCCATATTTCCCATTCCAACTAACCCAATTTTTATTCTCTTCTTCTCATTTAAAGGTGCCATCTTTAATAACTTCTCCTTATTCTGTTTTTTAGTAACAGCATGCCAAAGATATAAATTACATTAACAACAATATCAATAGATTAAATTGGCTGTTTTTGAACTAATTGCGTAAATCCTTTAGACCAAACAAATCATACTCGTAGACGTTTCTTTTATCATCTTAATTTTAATTTATCTTTTTATTTCTTGAATATATGAAACCCGGGTTTCACGAAACACCCCGGAAGTACTAAAATTTTTGGATTCTTACCTACGTACTTTTCAGAAGTATTTAGGGCATCTTTAAAGGTATTTGTAGGAATACATCCCATTCCTCTTGCATATCCTGGTTCCCGTGCTCCGACAATGTAAATTGCTGAGGTATGATTATGAGCAATAGAACCACAAGAGACCATTGAAAATCCATGGAAAGCACCATATGCATAACCATATCTATATTTATAGATATATTCAGGTCGATTAGAAACTTCTTCCGCAAATCTCATAACTTCTGAAAAATTAGCTACTTTCTGTAATTTATCATAAATTTCTCTATAGGAAGGGAACCACTCATCGTTGAACCATCCATTACATAATGAAGCAGTTATTATAACCCCATTTTCCCTAAAAATATCATAATTACGCGTAAGTTGAGCTCCGATTGCTTGAAGCATTAAAATTGGATTAGTACCATGACCAGGCCCGTAATGAAAGACTCTTGGCTCACCAAAAATTAAAATATCAAATTTATCCTCTATATCTAAATATACATTGGTTCTTTTATCGGCTAATTTCCAGCTCTCTTTTTGTACTCTTTCACCATCGCCGCAATATACGCCAAGAACTTGATTATCAGTTCCTAATACTGCATCAACAAAGAAAAACTTTTTACCCATTCCTTTTTCAATCGCTTTTCCAATCGCGTCAAAACGTTTTCGCATTCCGCTTTTAGCATGATTGACCGGGATAAATTCTGGAGCATGCATAACAGAAGGGTTATGATGAGACGCTATTGATCTCCAACTAGTCATACCGGTGGCAATCATTTTATAACCACCACTATAACCTCCATAAGGATTTCCTAAGACATGTCCGATTGAAATAGCAATATCAGCATCAACTACAGATTTTCCTACTTCAACTACATCTCCAAGTTCGTCATAACTATAATTTACTAAATTATCTCTATCTTCAGAATCATGCCAGGTTAATCGATCTGGCCAAAAATAATTTACAATATTCTCTCCTAAATACCAATCTAATTCTTCTTTGGTATTTTTTCTATGTAAGCCGCCACAAATCATTAATGTAATATCTTTCTTTTTTATTCCACCTTGCTCTAATTCCTGAATAATTAAGGGTATACAAACCTTTCGATGGGCATATTTATGAACCCCACCTTTAACTCTATCAGGGCAGAGTATAATAGCTTTTTTCCCTGGTTTAGCAAATTCTTTTACTGGTGACATTCCCAAGGGATTACGAAGAGCTTCTCTGGTTGCCTCATAAGGCTCTACTTGAGGTGGGTCTTGCCTTAAATCATCTGGTGTTAAAATTTTCGCATTATCAGGCACTTCTACTTCCATTTTTCCGTCACCATATTCAACATATACAGTTTTCATTAACTAATCTCCTTTTTAGGTATATTTTTATTTCGGTCAATAATCCAGCTACCTATATTTTTATATTTTAAAAAAAACCTCTTCTCCTAAGGGATATCTTTTTCTCTATTTTATTATTTTGATTTTTTAAAAAAACTTATGAAACTAAGTTTAATGTCTTATTCTCCTTCAAATTTAATCTTATTAACTATTTGGTTTAAACTAATTTCATAAAAATCATTGCTTTAATTATTTTATTAATTTAATAAGATAAACTTTATATTTTATTTTTAGCTTGCGATAAAAATCTCTACTCCTTTTCCTGAAAGAATTAAGGGAATAAAAATTTGTGATTTTTCCTTTTTATAATTAACCTCTTTTCCACTTTCTAGTTCTTTAAGAGAATTTATCTCAATATATTTAATAACTAGTTTTACTTTTCCCTTCCAATTATTTAAATTAATAAAAATGATTATAAAAACATTTTTTGATTTTAAAAGATGGATATCAAAATTAGGAGTTTTTTCATCTTTCTTTTCAGGTATACACTCTATTGGGGGAAAAATATTCAATTTTTTTAAAATTTGATAATAAAAGTCCTCAATATTCTCATTTTCGCTTTGTATCCAAGCATTTTCTAAGTGAGTCCCTACAAAAAACGCTCTCCCTTTTCCAAAGCTACTCTCGCTAATAGCTGGGCTCTCTTCTCCTACATATCTTCCTAAAATACTTATTTCCCTTGAAGGTTTGAAATATACCTTGTGATGATATCCCGAAATAACTTTTTTCTCTTTTACTAACAATATTTTGGGATTTTCTTCAGTCAGGATTTCTAAATTTTTTATTCCTAGAACTCTAAGAATGTCCTCGGGAGCTTCATTGCGCCTATTATATTTTTCATCAACAAATCCGATCTGAGGCCCTGCAAATAGAATTCCTCCTTCTCTAACAAAACTTAAGATTTTTTGGGAAATCTTATCTGAAAAACAGAAGGCTGCAGGCGTAAAAATAACTTTAGTTCCCTTACGAGCATTTAATGACATCATATCTTCATCGTTTAAAAAATCAACACTAAAACCTTTCCTCCATAAAATTTGATAAATTCCTCTTATAGATTCTAGAAGGAAATCCTGCCTTTCAATAGCTGTAACAAAAATTCTATTTTTATCTCCGAGATAAATAGATATCTCATTCTTTATTGGTTCCGCTCCCTGAAAAAAAGAGTAATTTTTATTTATTAAATTTAGGCTTTCTTTTAATTTTTTGCTTCTCTCTGTCAAATTACCTTTTAAGTCAACAAGCCCTCCCCAATAAAGAGGAACTTGAGGGAAATCTCTCCACCCCATAAAAAGAATAAGTTCACTTTTATGAGAAACGCAATCAAAAAAGGCTTTATTAATTTCTTCGCCATTACCCCTTCCCTCTGGTCCAGTTACCCAACCCCCAATAGGTCCACTTTGAAGCTCAGTAATCCATAAAGGCTTTTTCTTATGAGCGGCGACCGAAAGAGCAAGGTCAAGAAACAATGAACTGTATTCAGGCTGTCTATACCATCTTTTACGAAGAGTAGGATAAATATCTATGCCTAAAGCATCAACCACTTTTATTAATCTCCAGGGATCCATCGAGATTATCATTCCAAATGGGTCACTCTCTGGAATAAAAAATATATTTACACAGGTAGGGTGAATAGAATCGAAAGTTTTAACTATTTTTACTTGCCAACCAATATAATTAGCCATATTTTCAGCGCAAAATTCTCTCCAATCACACCATGCTGTTAAATTTCCCCATTCTACCGGGAGAGATACAGGAGCATCTACTGAATCCCATGAATTAAAACATATATTTGTCGGTGTCCACATCCAGGCTTTATTAAGTTCATCTATATTTCTATATTTATTTCTTAACCAAGATTGAAATTTTCTTACTGTATATTTATGATAATCATATATTTCTGGATACTTACAACCTTGCTTGGGAACAAAGGGATAACCTATTTCATTACCTATTTGCCATGCAAAAAGTGAAGAATGATCTTTATACCTTCTTGTAATAAGTTCAATATATCTTTTTGCTTCACTCAAGAATCCAGGATGATTAGGACAAGCCCAGTTCCACATCCCGAGAGAAGAACATTCAATTTTATCTCTGTTTTTAACCGAAATATCTTTATATTTTCTTCTTAACCAGTGAGGTGGGGAAGCTGTACCAGTGCCTAAAATTATTTTTATACCATGCTTAGCACAGAGGTCCATAAATGAATCAAGCCAAAAAAAATCATATCTCCCTTCCTTTTTCTCAATTCTATCCCAGCTTGCAAGAAGTTCGGCTGTCCTTGTAAAGTTCAATCCTGTTCTTTTCATTTTTAAAATATCGCTTTCCCAGTCATTTTCAGGAAAATATAAAGGATAATAGCACGCTCCACATGAAAATTTACTTTGCTTTTTTCTCATCTTACATCTCCTTATTATTCAAAGGTAGTTAAAGTAAACTCCCCCAGCGGGAGCTGTGGTTTTAAACCTATGGAAATGTTAATTGCAGTTACCCATTGGCTTCTTTTTTTTGATGCTCTACGTAGGCGAGAATTTCCTTTTCATTCAAGCCTATACACGATACATAGCATCCTCTCGACCAAATGCCGCCTTTCCTTACATAGGTTTTTTGCATAAAAAGAAATTTCGCCATCAGCTTTTTTGCCGACTGTGTTTTGATAAACCGAATTGCATCGGCAACTGCAATTCTTGGAGTTATCACGACTACCATGTGAACATGGTCATCTTGTACATTAAGCTTTAGTACCTCGATATCGGGATAAAGTTCTGGGATATGCAAGAGTATTTTCTCCGTATATTCCTTTACTCCTTTCACTAAGACTCTTCTCCGATATCTCGCCTGAATGATAGCCACTACATCACCAGACAGGAATCTGACGTTTTATGTGATTCAATAATATCTGTACCACTATATTTTTCCGTTAAAAATATAACAATGTCTTTATCTATAACAAAATAAAGTTTTATGGGAACAATTTTATACAAAATAACAATTCTTGCTCAAGAAATCTAAAATTGTCTCTTTTTGTATCTTCTCCAATATTAGAAAAGACTCTTCTTTAAGAATTCTTCACATTATTTTTCTATTTTTTGGAAATATCCATACTTTTTCTGGATCAAAATATATGGATACATATTTTTCTCTAGATAAGACTTTATTAGATCGATCGTAAACTTGCACAATGCTTTTACCAAAGTTTAAATAATACCTCACACTTCCCCCTTCATATACAACTTCCTTAATTTTGCCTACATAGGTATTCTTTGCCTTTGATTCTTTATCAGAGTTAATATTAATATGCTCTGGTCTAATAGTAAAAAATACTTCTCTTCCATTTTCAAAATCTATACTTTGACCCACCTCAGTTTCTCCTAATTCTGACTCTATTAGACATTTATTTTTTTGACAAGATTTTACTATTCCTTTTAAAATATTGGTTGCTCCTAAAAAATCCGCAACTTCTGGCGAAATAGGATGGTTAAACAAAGTTTTTGGTTCATCAAATTGAATAATCTTACCGTTAAACATTATGGCTATTTTATCAGCCAATGTTATCGCTTCAGACTGATCGTGAGTTACAAAAATGGTGGTAATTTTTAATCTTCTTTGAAGTGATAAAATAAAACTTCGCATTTCTGTACGGAGTTTGGTATCTAAATTTGCAAGAGGCTCATCCATTAAGAGGAGTGATGTGTTAATAACGAGTGCTCGTGCAATAGCTACGCGCTGCTGCTCTCCCCCTGAAAGCTGAGTAGAAAACTTTCTTTCAAATCCAGAAAGATGAACTATTTTTAACGCTTCTTCTACCTTTTCCTTGATCTTTATTGGATCTGTATTTCTTACTTTCAATCCAAAACCAACATTTTGAGCTACATTCATATGAGGAAATAGGAGGTATCGTTGAAAAACCATTCCGATATTTCTTTTCTCCGCAGGAATATTAATTATGGATCTCCCATTAAAAAGTATATCTCCTTCGGTAGGAGTATTTAAACCAGCGATCATTTTTAAAGTTGTAGTTTTTCCACATCCTGAAGGCCCTAAGAAAACAATTATTTTACCGTCAGGAATATCCATGTTTATATGGTCAACGGCATATATTCCGCCGAATTTCTTAGATAAAGATATTAACTTCACATCAGCCATTACACACTTCTCCTTATTATGTTCTTAAAATTTCATTTATTGAAAACCTAAAGCAAAAAATTCTTCTTTAATTGCTTTTTCTGTTATAAATAAAAAAATTATTCCAGGAATGGACATAATAATTGCTAAAGCTGCAGTTATAGGAAAATCATAACCAGCTTCTCCTCCCATGAAACTAAAAAGTAAGACAGATAAGGTAATTACTTTTCCCCCTCCTACTAAAAAAGTTAAGACAAATTCATTAAAAGAGACTAGAAAAGTAAAAAGAGAACCAGCAATAATGCCAGGCATGATCATAGGTAAAGTGACATAAAAAAAAGTCTTAATTGGTCCCGCTCCTAATGATTTCGCCTGTTCTTCAAAGGCTATATCAAAATTTTCAAAAACAGCGGAAAGCATCATCACCATATAGGGCATTGTTGGTATTAGTTGAGCTATAGCTACACCTAAAAAAGTGTTAGCTAACCTTAGACGAATAAATATATCCAAAACTCCAAGGGCTACCGCTATAGATGGAACAATCAAAGGAGAAAGAATAAATAATCTTATAAATTGCTTTCTTTTAAACTGTCTTTGTCCTAAGGCTCTAGCTGGGAGTAAGCATATTATTATATTAAGAAAAGTCACAACAAGAGCTAAAAGAATAGTTATCCAAATTGCTTCAATAATTTTTGAGTAAGGTGAAAAACTGTATCTCCATGCCCTAAGCCCCCAGATATTTGGAAGAAGGCTTGGCCAAAACCAACTTTTAGTAAATGACCACATAAAAAGAGGAATAAAAGGCACTAATACCCATAGACCCACTGCTCCCAAGAAAGCTTTTCGAAAGAATATAACAAAATTTTTTCTCCTTGCAAGCGAAAAAAGACTACTCATCTATTTTTCTCCTTCCGTAGGCATATATCTAATTTTTTGTCCTATTTTAATATATAAAAATAAAATTAAAGTAGATATCAGTACAATTATTGTTGACATAGCCATAGCATAGGGCCTTTGTGAAATTTCAGCATTTCTATAAGATAAGTAAGCGATAACTGGTAATGTATTAGGATACGTTTTACCCAAAATAAATGGTGTTGCAAAAGATGCAAAATTGAAAGTAAATACTAAAAGAGAAGCATTTATTATGCCTGGCATCATTAAAGGGATATATACATATCTCAATAACTGCCAATTAGATGACCCAAAGACTTTAGCTGCTTCTTCATATTCAGGACTTATTCCTAACATTACAGAATAAATAACCAAGAATGAAAATGCAATTTGTTTCCAAAGATATACTAACATTATTCCAATTCCGTAGTTATCATAAAGTAAGTGAGGAAACTCTGAAGGAGAACTGATTAAACCAATATGATAAAAAATTCTTGCTGCTAATCCACTATCTAAGAACAAAACTATAACCATAAAAATAGTCACCATATAAGGAATTTGAAGAGGTAATTTGTAAATAAATTTCAACAGTTTTCTTCCAAAAAATCTTTTTCGCATAGAAAATGCTAATAAAGTACTAATAATAGCTCCTATAACCGTTGGAATTACTGAAACTTGTAGGGTAAAAATTAAAGAATGGATAAAACCTTTGTCTGTTATTAGTTTGAGATAATAACTAAAAGTAAAATTTCGCAAACCCGCCAAAGGAAAATATCCAAAACTCTGCAATAAACCAGAAATTAGCCCACCTAAAAATAAGATTATCATTGGTATCATAATAGGAATAAGCATAAGGATAATATAATATTTACTTACAAATTTTTTATATTTTAGTTCAAATTTAGTATAAATCATATTAAATTTCCTTTTAAGATTTTTATATTGTTAGAAAGTAGAAGAGAGATCTTCTCTTCTACTTTCTAACAAACTACAAGCTTATTTTTTAAGAACGTACTCTGCCCATGCATCTTCTATAGCAAATAAATATTTTGAACCAATTTCAGGTAGTCTATGAGAGGATAAAAAATCTTCTGATAGACAAGCTGGACCAAATTCAATTCTATTATATTTAGCTTTATCCTCGGCAGAAAGTTTTGAATATTCGATTCCTAATAGATCTCCCCGGATTTTAGGATCAGCTTGATTAATCTGACATTCGGGAGAGATTAAAAAATTCGAAAGCACTATAGCCGCTGCTTTGTGAGGAGCATTAAAAGCAATAGCCGTGAAGTTAGCATTTCCGATAGTTCCCTCTTCTAATACCATAGGTCTGGCAGTGGGAGGAAACTTTCCATTGGTAATCATTACAGTTGTATTAGAAGGACCATTGGCCATAGCAAAATCTACTGTCCCCTGTTCAAACATAGTATCTAATAGAGACTTACTTGCTGGATAGGTTTCGCCTTTTCTCCATAGATAAGGTTTAATTTCATTAAACCATTCCCAAGTAGGACCCCAAGAATCTTTCAGGAGCTTTTCCTTAAATTCATCACCTAAAAATGCCTGATAGCCACCCGTCTTATTTGTATGGTAAAATATGGTTTTAACAAAAGTACTTCCGGTGAAATCGGGAGGAGCAGGATAGGTAAACCTTCCTGGGTGATCTTTTATCCACTTTGTTAATTCGGCAAGATTTTTGGGAGGGTTTTTTATTCGAGCAGAATCATAAGTGAAATTTAATTGTGCTCTAGTATAAGGAGCTTCATATCCTAATGTAGGATAACCAAAATCATAGGCAATATCAGATGCATTAGGATCACAGTACTTTAAAAAATTAGGTAGATTATAAGTAAATGGGCCCCATAAAAGTTCATTTTTCATAGCAGTGTAAAAGTTTTCCCCATTTATCCATAAAAGATCTATTGTCCCACTTTTGACTTTTGCTTGTTTTTCTGCTAATAGCTTGTTTATAAAGTCAGGAGCAGCCATTGGGGTTCTTTCTACGGTTATGCCATAAAGTTGTTTCATTCTACCAGCTACATAGGTATCAACCCATTCATTAATTACTGCATTTCCACCCCACATAGTGAAATCAACCTTTCCTTCATTTTTTGCTTGGCCAACGATTAACTCCCATCTTTCCTCAAAACTACCTACCAATGCTTTCTTGTACTGTTCTTCATTCACTTGTGCAAAACTAACTAAACTATTTAAAAATAATAAACCTACTATTAAAATTACACTAATTAAAAATTGCAATCTTTTCATTTTTTTACCTCCATAAATTATATATATTTTATTCTACATAAACATACTTTACCTTTTGAAAACCTAATTTTTTGTTTCTCTCTTTAAAGTACCCTTCTTGTTTTCTGACTAATAATTTGTTTGTTTTTATTTACCACCCCCTTTTTCATCATAGTAGCTGAAATTTAGACACTCTAAGAATTTGAAAAATTTTTAAGGTATTTCAGCTCTAAAATTTTTTCTTCGCCTATTCTCGTCTATAAAAATTTTAAATCTATCTCCTTTTTGCAATCATCTATTCCAGCATTTTCTCTGTACTCAACAAAAAATATTATATCACCTCCTAATAGGTTATAATATTTATATTAGTTATATATTAGACTGGGATGTCTTAATCCCAGATCGACCTTCTTTGAAATTTTGATATAATATAATCATTACTACTCGCCTATGGAATAGGACCTTCACCTCCTCGTTCTTTTGTGAGGACCGACAAAAGACTGTCCATTTCATAGGCAACCTAGAAATATCTACCACCAATAGAGTGCCGTCCTGAAATAAGGACCTTTTTTCTATTAGGCCGTCGGTGATATTTCACAATAAGACAGTAAAATTTAATAACAGGAGGTATTCACTATGTATTATGTTGGTATCGATTGGGCTGATGAAAATCATCAGGTTTTCATCACCGACGATTCAGCACAGCGTTTAGGCGCTTTCTCAATTGAAAATTCTCGTTCTGGTGTGGAGGAATTGTTTGAAAGAATCAGATATTTTGTCAAAGACCAAAAACAAGCACTGTTTGCGTTAGAAACTTCCAAAGGTCTCCTGATCGATTCTATCTTAGATGCTGGTTACACCGTTTATCCTATTAACCCTAAATCTGTTGACCGTTACCGAGATAGATACAAAGTTTCAGGCCACAAAAACGACGATTTCGATGCTATGGTGCTTGCTAATATCCTTCGTACTGATAGACATAATTACAGACCCATCCTACCTGATAGCCCCATAACCCGTGAACTTAAAATTCTTACTCGAGAGTGCTGCTCACTGATTAGGCTTAAAACTATGCTATCTAACCAGCTGACTTCGTGTCTGAAGGATTATTACCCAGTAGCACTTGAACTTTTCTGCAAACTTGATCAGCCAATTACTCTCCTCTTCCTGAAGAATTTCCCTACTTATCAACAAGCAAAACAAGTATCACTACCACAATGGGGTAAGTTTCTCTCTAAACATCATTACCGCGTTGGAGTTAAGAAAAAAGCCAATGAGATTTACCTCAAGCTCCAAGAACCGCAATTTAATGTTGAACCTTTTCTTGCTAATGCTAAGGCACGCTATACCTTGGCACTGGTAGAACAGTTACAATTGTTACTAGCACAAATTAAGTCTTTTGAAAATAAAATCGAACAACTGCTCAAACAACATACTGATAGTGAGATTTTCCTTTCTCTACCAGGTGCAGGAATAACGTTAGCAGCAAGAATGGTCTCAGAATTTGGCGATAACAGAGAACGCTACAAAAAAGTTTCATCTGTTCAGGCAGAAGCTGGAACTACACCTATTACTGAATCAAGTGGTAACTGGAAGTTTGTACATTTCAGGTCAGCTTGTCGTAAATCGTTCCGTAACACTATGCACCAATTCGCATTCTGTAGCATCAAAGAATCATCATGGGCTAAACAACGCTATCAGCAATATGTTGCTTCTGGTAAAAAACATACTCAATCCATCAGATGTCTGGCTAATGCCTGGCTAGAAATAATTTTTCCTATGTGGAAAAATTATATGCCATACAGCGAGCAGCGCCACCTGTTGAAATATGTCAAAGAACAAAAACCTGTGAATTATTCTCGAAATATCAATTATTTATCAGTATGAAAAAGGCCAATAATAAAATTTTTTTATTTATTTACATAGAGTGTCTTTTTTAAAAAAACTCTACAAAATTCTTAACAATTGGAATTGTCTTAGATTTAATAAAATAAAGGTTTAGGTTATCTGAAAGTTTAACTTTTGTTTTCTTTCCTCTGAGGGGATAGGAGAAGACCATGCTCCCCCCTTTTTTTTAAAATATCAATAATTTCTTTTCCAATTTGATTAATGTGATTTTTGATACATTTTTCTGCTTTATCTGGATCTTTTGTCTTTATCGCTTCAATAATTTTATTGTGCCTTTGCGCTATTTGTTCCGGATTATAAAAAACTAAATCAGCTGTAACAAGGAATGTTCGGATTTGATAATCCATTTCAGACCAAAATTTTATTAGACGGGTATGTTTAGAAGAATAACAGATTACTTTATGAAATTGCATATCTTTTTCTACCATTTTTGCAATATTTTTATTTTTAGATGCTGTTACCATTTCCTCTCTTAAATTTTCAAGATTTTTAATGTCTTTTTTAGGTAAATAATTAATTGATCTTCTGATTGCTAACCCCTCTAAGATTGCCCTTAAGCTATAAATTTCTTCAATATCTTTTATAGAGCAAGCGGCAATGAATGTTCCTTTGCGAGGTATATTTATTACTATGCCTTCTTTTGCCAAATCTCTAATTGCTTCCCTTACAGGACCCCTACTTATAGAAAGTTGCTCTGCTATTCGTGATTCAAAAATTCTTTGGTTAGGTTTAAGTTCACCTCTCGCAATCTTATCTTTTATTATTTTATATACCTGATGCCGAAGTCCATTATCTTTAATTTTTATAGATTCAATAGAATTGTTCATTTTTAATTTTTCCTCACTATAGTTAATATTCCTTAAGTAAAGTAAAGCTTTAATTAATTATAATTAAGATTTTAAATATTACGTTTTTTAATACTAAATACTTTTTTCTTTTACTTTACAATATAATGTGGGGCAATACTCGTTTCACATGTAAAGGCAAAAATATTAATATAAACTACAAAATTATCTCTCTTAAGCAATTTACAAAAGCTTTATATATATTAAAATAAAATTTTAATCTAAACTTTACTTGTATATAAAGTTATAAAAATTATAATATATAAAGTTACACATGTCAACTGTTAATTGTTAACAGTTGATGTCAAGAACTTGTGGGGACTTTTCTTACCTCAAAGAAATTATTTGATTTTAATTTATAAAAAGAAAGACCTACCTTGTGAAGTTTAATATAAAATAAACATATTATTCATCTTGGATACAACTTTTTCTTAAAATATCAAATGATTTTTTTTCTTCAAAAACCCCTACTAAAATTTTACACTATCTTTTTTAACATACGATTTCCTTTAAGACAAAGAGAAATTCTGGAAGCATTAGTCTTTTTCATTTTGATAATCATAACTATTGTAACTTCTGATTTGATTCATCTCTTTTCGTTTTTTGGGAAATATTTCAGTAGATTCCGGATAACCCACAGTTATAATAAGTTCAACTCTTTTTGAGGGGGAAATATTAAGCAGCGCCT
>Ga0307380_10002827_pt1 | contig 24309 bp, 21 predicted proteins | sample UN3MG_FD_202239 | JGI IMG/M metagenome (GOLD analysis project Ga0307380, IMG submission 202239) | Soil microbial communities from Risofladan, Vaasa, Finland - UN-3 | ecosystem: Environmental > Terrestrial > Soil > Coastal area > Acid sulfate soil | place: Finland: Risofladan, Vaasa | collected... | reverse complement strand
GCCCATCATGCCGCCGCCCATGCCGCCCATCATGCCGCCCATCATGCCACCGTAATTGGCAGGCTGACCAACCAGGTCGGTAATATCGTAAACACGTGGCACGAGCTTGGCCGGAAGCGCATCTATTGTTGCTATGACAATCACTCCTTCATCCACAACGTAGCTGACTTCAGCAAATTCTCCTGAAACGCCGGCTAACAGGACTTCCAATGCCTTGCGGAGCTTAACACCCGTCAGAGGATCCATTCCGGCCGGGGTAGTCGGTTCGATCTCGCCAATCTCAAGTAAATCCTTCCAGTTAGGCTGTATCTGTAACGGAGGACGTACGGAATTCTCTAATTCCGTTACCACATCGGCAAAAGAAGTTGAAGCCGTCAAGTCCGACAAATCAACGAGTTGCTCAAGGCGTTCATAAACATTCGCGTCAATAGGATCCAATCCTATTGGCTTGTCTGGTTGGCGCGTCGGTTTCTCGGTAATCTCACGCCAATTCTTGGGATAAGTAAGCTCGTCCGCATACGGAATTCCGGACTCATCGGTTTTGAGTAAAATTTCCGCCCTTTGTTTATTCGCTTCCTTCTGCACCTCTAATTGCTTCTGGAAGGAAATCGTATCTTCCAGGGTATCCTTCATTGACAGCGCCTGGTCGTTTTGCGGGTCTAATGCGAGCAGGCTTTCCAATTGACCAAGAGCCGCCTCATAACGCTGCTGTTGTTGATAAGTTAGGGCGTTTTCCATCAACTCAGTCATTCTATTCTGCCTCTCGATTCCCATTTGCTCTCTTAACTGACGTTGTGCTCCTATCGCCGCTTCGCGTTTCTCTCCTTCAAGTATTCGAGTCTTTTCGTTTTCTTTCCGGACTATTTCCTCAGTCAGTGCTTTGAGCTTGCTGCTGTATTCTTTGAAAAGTTCTTCTCCGAGGTGAATCTGGTTTTCATTCACAGTAAAACTTGCTATATCGACTGTGTTTTTGGCTTTGTCGAATCGGTCCTTGTCCATATAAAGTTGAGCCTTAACTATGGCATCGTTAACTACTGTCCCGGTGTATGTCCGCAGGATATTTCTTTTGCGAATAGTCTGCTCGACGTAGCTGCCCTCACCTGTTACCGGTGTGGCTCCCTTTGGTGTTGCAGCGGTTGGCTTGATAGCCTCGAGATCAGTATCCTCTTGTGCAGGTACTTCCTGGTTTATAACCTCTGGTTCGACAAGTTCTGGTTCTGATTCACCAAATCCTAAATTAACAACCTTCGGTTCAAAACCGTCAAGCATCTCCGATTTCTTAGTTTCTCTACCGGGTCCCTTCTCGATCTCTTTGGGCAAGACCTTTTCTATTTTTACCAGATAGCTTTCTATTGTCTTTTTCATTCGTTGCGGAATTAAGCCGCTGGACGAAACTTCCAAAAAACCTTCGCGGGCTTTTTCGAGCTTACCGGTGCGGTAAAATTCCATGCTGCGGTTCCAAAGCTCGCCAATTTCGTTGGTCTGCTTATCCAGTTGTTCATCTGGCTGCCTGATCTGTTCTGTGATTTTCCCCAGTTCCTTTTCAATCAAAAGCTTTCGTTCTTTGATCTTCTCAGAAGATGCTTCATTATCTGGCATATGTTTAAGCACTTCTTCTATTATGACCTGCTCATCCTTGGTTAAATACTTATTATCTTTAAGACTCTCCAGGTTTGTTTTGGCTTCGTCCAGTTGGTCCTGCTTAATCAATTTGTTGACCGTCAGAAATGTATCCAGGGCGCTTTTTCTTTTGTCTACGGCTATTTTTGCCTCTTCCAGAGATTTAGTCAGTTGCTCTCGTTCAGTAGCAGTCAAATATCCCTGGTACTCCTGTGCGATGATAAATGTTTGTACCGCTCGCTCAAAATAGGCTTTCTCATATTTTTCTTTCCCGGCCTGAATATATCTCTGGACTATTCGGCGGAATTCTTCCTGCCGGTCAGCCGACACAGTTTTCTGCGACAGTGCTGCTTCTGACGTTGTTGTTATCAGCAACAAGATTGTTACCACGACAATGAACAGGGACCCCCTGCCAATAGATTTGATCAAGAAACTTGGCTTGTTCAAAATAAACCTCCTGCCAAAAAAAAGACCACCCTCAAAGGGAAATACTTAACAACTATCGTTACTTACCAACCTCCAGTTTCAAGAACAGACCGGACTTATAATAATTCAGTTTATTAAAAAATAAAATTTTTTGCAAGAGAAAAATTTGATTTATGTCTACTTGGCCAATAATATCTGGATAATAGTTCGTCAAGCTGTAAAAACTAATCAGGCTGGAGGGAAAAATAGTCATCTGAAAAACACCTTTTTTATGGTCATAATGGGGGTTTCGAAAGTAAAATGTAAAAAATGCAAAACATAGCCGTTAAAAAAAGGGCAATATGACTAAAAAAAACCTTATATTGGCTGTCGAAACTTCCAGCAGAATAGGCTCGGTAGCATTAGCACTCGGTGGAAAAATGCTCGCAGAAACCACATTTTCCGGTTCATTAAGGCATAGTGCAGAGATTTTTCCCGCTGTCCGTGGCTTACTGGAGCGCCTTAAAAAAAAGGCCTGTCAAATTGAGCATATCTACATATCCAGCGGCCCCGGCAGCTTTACTGGTCTGCGTATAGCCACAACTTTCGCAAAAACAATGCACCTGGCCAATGCCGCAAGAATCGTAGCAGTCGATACGTTGGATGTAATCGCCGCCAACGTTACCGGTTATATAGAGGAAAAAAATAAAGCCACGACTTTTAATTCTGAGCCTAAAGGGCCTTTGGCCCAAACAGAAGAGCAACAGTTTGCCAAAAGAATCGCTACAATCGTTGATGCCAAGCGAGGCCAATTTTTCATTGCTGTTTACTCTCGTAATAAGAGCAGTGAGCAGCAAACCACAAGCGAAGGCACATGGAATAAAGTTCTTCCGGATTCCTTGATGACCGCTACGCAATTCCTTACACAATTTGCTTACAAGCAAACACCCATCTGCTTGCTCGGAGATGGCCTGGTATATTATAAGGATAAATTTCGGGCCGATGGTATTTGCTTTTTGGACGAAAAGTACTGGAGCCCGCGAGCCGGCAAAGTTCACCTGCTCGGTTGGCAAATGGCCTTAAAAGGTCATTTCGCAAACCCCTTAACACTCACACCGAACTATCTACGCAAACCGGATGTCAAAATAAAACCACTTTGATTCATGGCTGAACGTTATCAGGTATTAGGTTGATTAACAATATACCAAAAAAATTGTGATAGGCTCTTGTTTTTGTCATCTTATTTCGATACACTAATTATAAGTTTTATCGCGTTGAGAGTTAATAAGGAGCCAGGGCAAAGTTTCCAAAGGTTTTTCAGGTGAACATGGTTGATATAACCGGTTCACCTTTAATTACTTAGCCTCATTATTTATGAAGGAGGAATGATTATGTTTCGGAAAGAATTTCTTCTGATCCCATTTGTGCTGTTGTTTGTTTCTATCGTCTCAGCAGAGCCGGTCAGGGTGGATTTGTCACAAAACGGCGATGTCGAAGAGGGCTGGATCGATTGGAATACAGGAGGTGTCAGGCTGGGTAACGCTGATGTTTCAAGGCAATTCTTGAATGAGGCCGAATTTGACAATGATTTCACAATCGACTTCATCAAGATAGACAGTCGAAACCGCGGACAGGTTAATGATTCGATTGCCCTGCATGATTTGCTTGAGGATGGTTTCAAGGACGACAATGCTTTCGACATGGTGATAAAGGGTCTGGCTGCCGGAGATTATGTCATGACCTCTTATCATCACGATACAAACGAAGACGTTGTTAATGATGACGGCACTATTAACATTTCAGTCAAAGATGCCGACGGCGAACGGGTAGTGGTTGATCATTTGCAGCAATCCTGGGGTCCAAATCCTAAGTTCGTTGGGATCGCAATCTTTGCTTTTCGGTCCGATGGTGTCAGTGATGTAGTCATTACTTTTGTGGATAACAACGATGGCATTAATAATGAAGCCCATATCAACGGCTTTGTAATCGACGTTCCGGTCTCTTTGGAAAAGGCGTCTAATCCGAAACCGGTTGATAAGGCCGAAGATGTACCGAGGGACATAACCCTTAGCTGGACAAAAGGAATTTCTGCCGATAAACATGATGTGTACCTTGGTACAGTTTTTGATGATGTCAACGATGCCGGCAGGACCAATCCGCTCGGGGTACTGGTAAGTCAGAACCAGGGTCCCAGTTTCTATGCACTACCCGAGCGTTTGGCATTTAATACGACTTACTACTGGCACGTAGATGAGGTAAATGGCCCGCCCGACTATACGATATTTGAAGGTGATGTCTGGCAATTTACTACTGAGCCGATTGCTTATGTTGTCGAAGATGTGACTGCCTCAGCCTCAAGCAGCGAAGCAGGTAAGGGGCCTGAGAATACCGTCAACGGTTCCGGACTGGATGAGAGTGGTTTATTGCACGGAAATACCGGCAAAGAGGCTATGTGGATAAGCGTCGCTTCAGAACCACGACCGGCATGGATAGAATTTGAATTCGACAAGGTTCACAAACTCCAGGAGATGTGGGTGTGGAACTCCAATGAGAGCCTGGAGAAAATGATCGGCGTGGGATTCAAGGATGTTACCATCGAGTATTCGCTCGACGGCACCGAATATGCGACATTGGGAACCACACATGAGTTCGCCCGGGCGCCCGGAACGCCCGATTATGCACACAATACCACCGTCGATTTTAGTGGTGCGGCAGCGAAGTTTGTCAGGCTTACAGCAAACAGCAACTGGGGAGGCATCTTCCCTCAGTATGGTTTGAGCGAGGTGAGATTCTTCTATATACCTGTGCATGCGAGAGAACCCGAGCCGGATTCCGGCGCAACGGATGTCGAAATCGATGTGGCCCTTGGCTTCAGAGCGGGAAGAGAAGCAGCTCAGCACAATTTGTACTTCAGCGAAGACCAGCAGGCTGTGATTGATGGTACCGCACCTGTTAACACAATAACTGAATCCGGCTACGGCCCATTGTCCCTTGATTTAGGTGTGGATTACTTCTGGCGGGTCGATGAGGTCAATGATGCCGAGACTCCCGCAACGTGGCAGGGTGACATCTGGAACTTCTTGACGCAGGAGTTTCTTGTTGTGGACGACTTCGAGGACTACAACGAGTTCGAGCCCTTCACGGTATATAATACGTGGACGGATGGATACCAGGACACGACAAACGGCTCGACTATAGGTTATGTGCTTGGCAATCCTCAAGAGACGGATAATGTTCACGGCGGCGAGCAGTCGGTACCGGTTATGTACGACAACAGCGCTGCGAGCTTTTCAGAGGTTGCTGTGAGTACTGATGCCCTTGCGATTGGCCGGAACTGGAGCAAAGGCGGAGCTAAGACGTTGGTGATGTGGTTCCATGGCGATCCGGCCAATGCCGCCACAGAGCAGATGTATGTTAAGGTCAACGGTTCCAAGGTACTCTATAACGGCGATACCGCTGATATTGGCAGACCAAGGTGGAAGCAATGGAATATTGACCTTGCAGCTTTCAGTACTAATCTCGGCAATGTTACTCAACTGAGTATCGGTTTCGAAAGGACAAGTGCTTCCGGCGGCTCAGGTACAGTGTTAATTGACGACATCCGGCTGTATCGTGCGGCTCCTGAGTCTCCTGAGGAAGTATTCTTTGAGGCGGAAGCTGCTGAGACAATCACGCCGCCTATGCAGGTTTATGATGATCCTGCTGCTTCGGGGGGGCAGTACATAGCGCGAGCACCCGGCAACAACAGTGGCGACGCGCCCCCAGCCGAAGGTGTGGCCACTTACAGTGTTACGGTGCAGGGAGGGATCTATAAGATTATTGGCCGGGCATTTGCTGCTGATGGAAGCAATGACTCGTTCTGGCTCCGTATTCTGGATTCCACGGGTCAGAAAGTGACCACTAACACCATTAACGACTCCAGTGGCTGGGTGAAGTGGAATGGCATCGATGACAATGTGCAGTGGCACTGGGAGGATGTCTTCAGCGATGACGATGGCGACCTCACTGTCCATTTCATGATGGCCACCGGTACATATACTCTGGAGATCGCCTATCGTGACGGCTGTAAGCTGGACGCTTTCGTGATTTCAAAGATTGACTAAAACGACGTTGCCGGCAGCGGGAATATGACTGAGGCCCTGATCAAGGGTATTATAACAGCTGGCGTTTATTCACCGGGGAAAGTCTTCGTAAACGATATCAGGGCCGGCCGGCTTGTAAGGAAATCCGTAAATATGACCCCTCGGCTAACAAATGAATTTAGGGCCGAAGGTCTCTATTTTGAACAATAAGGCCCTGTACCAAAATCGGGGCTGTATATGAAATTAATCAACCCTTTCGCCAGTATACCACCTGAGCGGCACATCGTCTCCCGTGGTTTCTTCAAGAGGAGTTACGTGACCGTCCAGCCACAGGATATTAGCCCGTCCCCCGGTTCTCTCGATTTCATTAGCTCTGATATTATGTCTGAAAATTTGCCGATACCATCGCTGACGACTGCCACCACTACTTTTTCGATAGCTGGTCAGATTCATAGCGCCGGGTGTATCATTATTATGAAAACTATCGCTGGTTCCACATTCGGGTCTTGGCTCAGCGTGGTCGGTACAGAAGATGAATTCTGAATGAGGTCGTATCGTCTCGGTATTCCGACCCCTGTTTTTCGAGTGATGATTCAGGCCATACGCTGCGTGCTGAATGACTGCGGAAGGATCGGGAAAATCACTATAATTGTATATTAATCCTTCGGGAGTACGTTGTAAGCTCGGACAGCCGAAGATCTTCGTTTCTTTGAGGTAATCTTTGTAGAAAAGAGCCCAATAAGTCCCGCCGCCGGAACCGGGTTTTCGATAAGTAAGGCCGTCTGACTCGAACCACAGAAATCCGTTGGCACTGCCCGTATTAGGTATTTTGCGTTCGAAGTCATCGAGGTACATTCGTACGGCCAATCCCACGTTCTTTAAATTTGATTTGCAAATGGTTTCTCGTGCCGTCTCCTTAATCTTTCGCATCGCGGGCAATAGAATTGACAGCAGCACGGCAATGATAGCAATCACCACCAACAGCTCTATCAACGTAAATCCACTTGTTTTGTGACCGGTAATACTTTTTCCACATCTCGACATTGGTTTACCTCCTATAATTTCTCCAAAACACAATAAACAATGTTTCGCAAGCCGATATTTCCGCAATACCGCAATTTAGAAGTGCTTCTATAAGAATAAATCTCCTTAGAAGATTAAAAGACTCTGTAGCCGACTCTCGCTCTCACTCTTCATATTAAAAAAGCCACTCGGCCAGTAACTGGAACTGGCTACCTATTTCCTTTCTCCATACAATTCTTCAACTGAATAATACATAGATTTTACTTTAATTTACCACATTGGCGAATTGACTTCAAGAAGAATTTGTCCATGATTTTTCATTTTAGCTCATTTTACGCTTCGAAATCCCAATTTCGTTATTCCATAATACCACATCTGATTCAAAATGCAAGGGCTCAGGCTGTTTTTCCGTAAAATTTTTTGTACGGAATCGCAAATTTTCGGGCGAAACAGCTCTTCGGAGCGGTTTTTCATGTTTATGGCCTTCGGGTGTACTTCGAGTACTACTGCCTGTGAAAAACCTGTTTTTTGAGAAATATCTGCCATCATCCTTTAATCCCGGATTTCCCAACTAGTGCGTGAAAAATAAACTGCGATTTGATAGTATAGAGCCTATGGAGACCACTCAAGCTTTTTTCGACCATTCTTTACGGGAGAACCCTATGGGTGAAGCACGCAAGGATGCTTTGAGACTCGATTTTGACCGCAAATTGAAGCTCGAATTTCATGGGACCAAGGTCACCAGTGATGCCGGACTATTGGCTTACCGGGAGTCCTTTTTTGTTTCTCACTTACATAATAGCCGAAACGGAGGAGATTGCAAGGAAATAATGATTGTAAATCATTATTTAAGATAAATTTACGTATTTCGCAGAAGGTATATTTACCTAAAATCAAGGAGGAAAGTCATGTCATTCCGAAATGCAGTACGAGTTGTTTGCACTATAGCACTTCTGGGTGCAAGCGTGTTTGGCCAGCAGCTGGATAGGACCCTCACGATCACGATCGGGGCCGAACGGCTGACAAAGACCCCGATTGACAAAAGAATCTACGGTGTCATGCTGGAACACCTCAGAGAGCGGGTAAACGTCTTGTGGGCCGAGTTGCTGCAGGATGCTTCGTTTGAGGCACAGCAAGAGCGCCTCCCCCAGAGCGAGCACTGGCCCGAACTGCATCCCTGGCGTTCCTTCGGAACGAACAAGGCGGCTTCCGTTAGGACCGTCTTTGCCTACAACATCATGAATGGGATGCACGCCAAGGTGATCTGGAACAGGAGCGAGCATCCTGTTGGCATCGCTCAGGACGGCGTACCCGTGAGGGCGGGAATAAGCTATCACTTCGAGGGATATCTCAAACCATCCGGGAGAAACCTCCATCCGAATCCGGCCCAGGTCACTATTGGCTTGTACGCCGATCCCGCTTTGCAGAAACCGTATGCCGAAGCAACTCTGGCCGTGAGAACCGCCAACTTCGAGAAGTATACGGGTGTTTTGACGGTGCCGGAAACCAACGAGAACGCTACGTTTGCGCTCGCTGTGGAGCCCAATAGCTCCGTGGCGGTGGACTTTGTCTCCCTCATGCCCGCCGACAACCTGTCCGGCTGGCGAGCAGACGTGGTGGCAGCGATCAAGTATCTGGGGGTAACCAGCTTTCGCTATCCCGGCGGTTGTTTTACCAGCTTCGTTGATTGGGAGACCATGGTGGGTCCCCCGGAGTTGCGGCTCCCTTTCACCAATCGGTACTGGGGAGGGCTGGAGCCGAATCGTCTAGGCACCGACGAATTCTTACGGCTGATGGAAATTGTGGGCGGCGAGCCGTTGCTGGTGGCCAATCTCATCAGCGGATCTCCGGAGCGGGCTGCCGGATGGGTGGAGTACTGCAATGGCAATGAACGGACGCATTACGGCCGCATGCGCGCGCGGAACGGGCATCCCAAACCCTATGGGGTGAAGTATTGGGAACTGGACCAAGAAGTGTGGCGGCGTTTTTCGGCGGTGCAATACGCCGAGCAGTGCCGGCTATACGCGAAGGCGATGCGAGCTGTGGACCCGACCATCCAGCTCCTGGCCATGGCCTGCTGGAACGACGAGGAGCTTTCGCTGCTGGTCGAACGGGTGGCGCCGTTTATTGACTTCATGGCGGTGCGCACAGTGGACAAGAATGAGCTGGCGAAGTTACAGGCTGTGGCGGACAGGTACAGCAGGCCGGACCACCGTCTTCTCATCGCCTCGACAGAATGGTACAACAAGTTCCGGAAGGTGCCCTGGACTCGTTTTGATGAGAAACTAAGGGGCTTGCGGGGACAAGCTCTGGAGAGCGCCCGCTCGTTTCAGGAATTCCAGCGCAGGTCCGACCACGTCCGGATGGCCATGTTACCCAGCCTGAGTTCCGACAAGGACAGGGGCCCCCTCAATGTCGGGAAGGCAGGGATTGTTTACACCCCGAACGGGCGGGTCTTCAAACTGATGTCGGACATTCGGGGCAGGGTGGTTCGAACTGCGGTAAAGGGCGGGACTGGCAAAGAGAAGCTGGACGTCAATGCGGTGGTGGATGAGGACGCCAAGCGTCTGGTCTGCACTTTGGTCCATGGAGACGGGGTGGAAATCCTTGTCCGCGTGGATCTGCGGGCTTGGAAGCAGACTCGGCCCTCGGGGACGATAATATGGCTTTCGTCGGGCGACCTGGAAAACCTGTTGGATTTCCGAGGCCCAGAGTCAGTGCCGCAGAAAGAAATGAGCATTACAGGAGACGGGGGCGTATTTACCATCGCAGTTCCGCCGTACTCTGTCAGCAAGGTTGTTATAGCGCTGGAGTGAATTCTGGCTGGGCTTACCGTCGCAACCGGATGTGTTGCAAACGGTATCGGTCGGATCTGGTTTAATAGAGGTTGTACGGGCCATGGAAAATTTTCCATTTTTTTATGAGGCCGAGCCCAGTTTATGGCCGGGGCCGACTGTGTATAGCCGTTTTTTCGGGTCGATATTAGTATGAGAGCAGACTACTGTTCCGACAAAGATTATATGGTCACCGACAGGCATCTGCGATTCGAGCGTGCATTCGAAGTTAGCAACGGCGTCAGCTAACAGGACCGAGTCGATTGATTTTGCCGGGGCTGTTTCGCAGGCGAACTCGGCGAACTTATCGATGTCCCGGCCTGACTTTGAGCCGAAGAATAAGGCCGCATCGGCCATCTCCGAGGAGGGGAACGCAATAGTAAAGCATTTTGAGTGCGTAATTGTATCGACTGAATAATGCTTCTTTGCGACAGCTATCGCCATCATCGGTGGATTGCCGGATACAATCATCGTCCAGCCTAACGTGACAGGATTGGCACGGCCGGCCCGGTCCCTGGCGATGGCTATTACCACCTGCTCGGGATACTTCGTTTTTATCGCATCGGAATATTCAACCTGTTTTTGCATTGCTTTTCTCCATAACTGGTTTTATATTTGCCAAAGAATAGTTATCGATAAAATTATAAATCTTCAGGTTAACTCTAACAAGGAGAAAAAAGTGAGCACAATTGGCTTTGTCGGCAGCGGGAATATGGCTGAGGCCCTGATCAAAGGTATCATAACAGCCAGCATTTATTCACCGTCAGAGGTTTTCGTAGGCGATATCAGGTCCGAACGGCTTGAGTTCCTCGCTCAGAAGTATAGTGTTGTTCCGATTCGGAGCAATGCTGAATTAGCGGCGAAAGTTGAAACTGTCGTCTTAAGTATCAAGCCTCAGAATATGACCGATGCTTTAGAGAGCATAAAAGGAACTGCCGCTGCCGGGGCACTCATTATTTCCATAGCCGCAGGAGTAAAGGTCGCAAATATTGCCGCCGTCCTGGGTGATGTTGCGATCGTCCGTGTTATGCCCAACACGCCGGCCTTGATTGGCGAAGGAGCCAGTGCATTATTTGCAAATGAAAAAGCAAAGCCGATGCTCGATAAGGCGATGGCAATATTTTCAGCAGTGGGCAGGGCGGTTGTGGTCGAAGATGAGGATTTGATTGACGCCGTGACAGCGGTCAGCGGCAGCGGGCCTGCTTATTATTTCCTTCTAATGGAGGAGATGATAAATGCAGGTGTCAAATTAGGTCTGCCGAAGGATGTGGCGAAAGATCTGGTTCTGCAGACCGCAAAGGGCGCAGGCCTGCTTGCGGTTGAAGCTGACAAGAATGACGAAAGTCCCTCAGTTCTTCGTCAAAAGGTTACCTCGCCGGGCGGAACAACCGAAGCAGCGCTGAAAGTTCTTGCTGCAAAAAACTTCAGCCAGTTGATAAACGATGCTTTAACGGCAGCTTGTGACAGAAGCAGGGAGCTTTCAGGTTGATTCATTCGATGATAATTGCCTCGACAGGGCATTCTTCGGCAGCCTGCTCGACGGCTTCCTCGTGCTCGGCAGGGACTTCATCAACAATTACCTGAGCCGTTTCGTCGCCTAACTCGAAAACTTCAGGACAGGTATCAACACAAAGCTCGCAGGCTGTGCACGTATCTTCAATTCTCACTCTCATAGTAACACTCCTTCTGAGCCCTGAGATTCTTAGCACATGGTCGAATGGCTCAGGATAACAATTGGTAGATCGTTATATTTGCTTCTGTTATATATCTTTTAGCCGACGGAATTCAATCGCGCTGACAATAGCCTGCGTAAAAGAATTTGTCAAATCAAAATGTTTTTGTGGAAAATTATTTTTTTTGCTGCTATACTGACGGCTTATCGGCTAATAAAGTCAATAATCAATGATCAATTTTATGGCCGGGTCCCATGCAGACCGAGACCGCGAACCTGGTCAGGCGGGGAACCGAGCAGCCATAAGCGTGTAGCTTGGTTGTGCTGTGGGTAAACCCGGCCATCTTTTTGTAATTGACTGTTTTCTATTTACAATTGAATATTAAAAAATGGACGCAGATGATCTTAAAGACAGAACGAAAGACTTTGCGCACCGTTGTGTTAAATTGGCCCTGGCTTTGCCTAAGACAGCCCTGGGTAGTCATATCAAAGGCCAACTTATAAGATGCTCAACATCAGTGGCGGCAAATTATAGATCTGTTTGCATTGCCCAATCGAAACCAGCCTTTGTGTCGAAGTTGAGCATAACAATAGAGGAGGCTGATGAGGCATGTTTTTGGATGGATTTTGTTATCGATGAGCAATTATTACAGAAAGAAAAAGTTCTTCCGCTATTGCAGGAAGGCCGCGAATTGACTTCTATCCTTGTATCTTCGAGGAAAACTGCCCGCGGACTCAGTGAAAAATCGTAATGATAATTAATTTCAAATAGTCAATAGACAATTGTAAATAGAAAATGGCTTATACTGTACTTGCAAGAAAATACAGGTCGCAAACATTCGACGATGTCATCGGGCAGGATCCTATCTCGCAGACGCTCAAAAACGCGATAAAGACCGGCAGGGTTGCACACGCTTATCTTTTTACAGGCACTCGCGGGGTGGGTAAAACCACTATTGCAAGAGTGCTGGCAAAAGCACTTAACTGCCTTGCCTTCAGTGAGCCGACCACCGAGCCATGCTGTAAGTGCGACAGTTGCCTTGCGGTCAATGTTGGTGAGGATATCGACGTCATCGAGATTGACGGAGCGACAAATAACGGAGTGGAGCAGGTTCGCGAGCTTCGTCAGAACGCCATCTATCGGCCGGCTCGTGCCCGGTTCAAAATATATATCATTGACGAAGTCCATATGCTTTCTGTCTCGGCTTTTAATGCACTATTAAAAATACTGGAAGAACCGCCCAGTCACGTGAAGTTTATATTCGCTACCACCGAGCCGAACAAGGTCATCGCGACGATTCAATCTCGGTGCCAGCGATTCGATTTCAGCAATATCGGTCCGGCCGCAATAGCTGGGCAGCTAAAATTGGTACTTAAGCAGGAAAAGATAAAATACGAAGAGGATTTGGTCCTGCCATTAGCGAGAATGGCAAACGGCTCGATGAGAGACGGCCTTAGCCTGTTAGACAGGCTGATAAGTACCGGCGTCGAGCCCTTGAGCGTTTCTCTGCTTGAGCAGTTTCTGGGACAGCCGAACAGCGAAAAAATCTGGAATCTCATAGGTCAAATCGGCGACGGCGACTCTGCCGGGACGCTTGCCGCGATAGAGGGCTTAATCAATACCGGTATAAGTGAGGTCCAGGTAGTGGATTCGCTTATTGATTATATGCGCGATTTGATGGTCATCAAATCCACGGGACCTGATAGTCAGCTCGTGATTCTGAACGACCAGCAGCGAAAGCGAGCCGGCGAGCTGGCTGAGAAGTTTGATGTCGCGGCGCTGATATACAACATCGCAGCGCTGGAAAAGCTGCGATGGGCCGTCAAGAACAGCGATACGAGCAGGGCGCTTCTGGAGGCATCACTGTTGCGATTTGCCTTGAGCGAACATTTCCTGAATGTTGATGAGCTTATCTCGCGTTTGAAAGGCGGCTCGGCAACTATAGTTAAAAAAAAAGCCCAGCGAGCGATAAATAGCCCTCGCTCCCCCGAACCTCTCGCCACAAGCCACGAACCTCTCGCCACAAGCCCCGAACCACGAGCCACAAGCCCCGAACCTCTCGCCACAAGCCCCGAACCACCAGACATACAGTCAATCAGAGACAACTGGCAGAGTATTTTAAGACTTATTACCACCAGGCTCGGGCCTGGCACTGGCGGATTGTTAAGCTCAGCAGTGCCGGCTCGATTTGAGGATGGCGTGTTGACACTTGAGTTCGGGCCATCGGCTCAAGTACAGAGAAGAATGTGCGAAGGTAACGGCCGATTGGAACTCATACAGACTTTGTTAAGCGAGCAATTTTCAACGCCTGTGACATTGAAGCTTAAAATGGGCGCCGAAGAACAAACAGCAGCCAGGCCTGTTGTAGCTAAGCCAAGAACCAGCAGCCGAAAGAGAAACGAGCTAATCAACGATCCGGCCGTCAAAACAGTCCTGTTGGGCCTCGACGCAACAATAACGAACGTAGAGGAAGATTAATTGGATATAGTTTGCTGGATGTTTTGGTTAAAGACTCAAGCGCAATTTGGGGGTAGCTTGTTGCAGAGTATATGTGGTAGAATGGATTTACGCTCCCAGCTTGGGCGGTGAAAAGTTTGTACCTGATAGAGCAGATGTTTTATTGATAAAACAAATTATGAGCAGTGCATATACAGAGAGTTTGAATAGACTAATCGAAGAGTTCGGCAAGCTGCCGGGAGTTGGGCCCAAGACGGCTGAGAGGTTGGCTTTTTATATATTGAAGGCCGGGCCGGCCGAGGCCATGGCGCTGGCCGAGGCAATCCGGGATGTTAAGAACAAGATCAAAAGCTGTGAAACCTGCCACAATCTCTCTGAAGATACCATTTGCCAAATCTGCTCGGACCCGCGTCGGGATAAGAGCTTGATTTGTATTGTGGAACAGCCCAAAGATGTTATAAGTCTTGAGAAAACAGGAACGTGCAAATGGGTCTATCATGTTCTCGGGGGTCATATCGCGCCGCTTGATGGAATTGAGCCGGGTGATCTAACGATAGAGCATCTCGTCGGAAGGGTACGTACGGGTGATGTAAAAGAGGTGATAATGGCGACAAATCCTAATATGGCCGGCGACGGTACAGCACTTTATATAAGCTCGCTGCTGAGAGCCACCGGTGTGAAAATTACTCGGTTGGCAAGGGGACTTCCTACCGGCAGCACTATAGAGTATGCGAGCGGCAAAATACTTACCGATGCTATAATCGGCAGGCGGGAATTAGAATAATTTTATCCTCTGTCTGTAAAGTTTGTCAATTGCCACTCAAATCTTGACGAAATCCCCTATTGCATCTATGATATTAAGGTAACGGCTGAATTAGTTTGTCATAATAAAGAATTTTTCAGGGTTTTATTATGAAGCTGGAAATGAGAGGACAGATGCGGATGGAGCAGAGAATGAAGCTCGCTCCGCATATGATTCAATCGATGGAAATTCTCCAGCTTCCGATCCTTGCCCTTCAGGAAAGAATAGAACAGGAGCTTAACAGCAATCCACTTCTCGAGATGGCTGAGCCTGAAAATCCCGAAGATATCGAATCTATCCAGGAGCAGCCTCAGGAAGATATAGACGACAAAGACCTGGTTGTCGGCACGGACAACAACAAAGCCGAAGATTTCGAGCGTCTTGACAGTCTTGGCGATGGTTTCAGAGACTATATGGATCAGGATGTTTCTTTGCGGAGGCGCGTAAGGACTGATGAGCCGGATAGAAAACTGGAGGCGCTGAAAAATACTGCCGCTTTACCTCAGTCACTGCACGATTATTTAGCAGAGCAGTGGCGATTCGTAGACGCCAAAGAGCCTGTAAAAAAGGCCGGCAATATGATTATAGACTACATCGATGACAGGGGGTATTTGACTGTAAGATTAGAGCAGTTGCATAACAAGGACAGGGGGGATTTCAACGTAGATGATTTGAAGCAGGCGCTGGAGCTTGTCCAGCAATTAGAACCTGCAGGCGTCGGTGCACGCGACCTGAGTGAGTGCCTGCTAATCCAGATGGCCCAGAGCAGTGAGGATATGGGCCTTGAATCTCGTCTTGTTGCCGAGCATATGGATGAGCTGCTTGAGAATCATTTGCCGGACATTGCTAAAAAAATGAATTGCAGCATTGAGACAATCAATCGGGCCATTGAGCGTTTGAGCAAACTTGACACCTCGCCGGGTCTGCAAATTGGTCGAGACCAAAATCATCCTATCACTCCGGATGTAATAGTAGAATCAGCGGATAATGCAGACCAGTATTCCATTCGATTGACTGATTCTGATTTGCCGCACTTGAAGTTAAATGACTACTATGCACAAATGTCCAAAGATGACCGGGTAAGTGAAAAAACGAGAAAGTTTTTGCAGGAAAATCTGCGCTCTGCTCAATGGATTATGGATGCGATAGAACAGCGAAAGAGTACTCTGCTTAAGGTAACAAGGGCAGTGGTAAAGTATCAAAAAGATTTTTTTGAAAAGGGTCAACTGCATCTTCGTCCTCTTCCGATGTCAAAAGTCGCGGAGGAGGTTGGAGTGCATATAGCTACTGTTTCGAGAGCCGTTGCCGGCAAATACATCCAATGCTCCCGTGGGATTTTATCGCTGCGTAAATTCTTTAGCGGCGGCAGGGAAGATATTAATGGTCTGGGGCATAGCTGGGAGGCTATAAGGGCTAAACTGCAACAGATTATTGATGTAGAGGACAAGGCCAAGCCTTTAAGTGACGACCTGATACGCGAGAAGTTATTAGAAGCCGGCATTGAAAAATTAGCAAGACGAACCGTAGCAAAGTACCGCAAGCTCCTGAACATCCCCGCAGCAAGGTTCAGAAAAAAATATTAGTGTCGCTGCATTTTTTGTTTGACTAAAAAAGTTTTTCGGTTTAAAATAGTTCGATATATGACGAAGTATAGAAGTATATTATGCGGAACATAATAAATATCACAAAGGCTTTGTCTGATGAAAACAGGGTCCGGGCCTTAATGATGCTCTTTCAGGGCGAGCTTTGTGTGTGCCAACTGATTCAAATGCTCGGACTCGCTCCGTCGACGGTCTCAAAGCATATGTCCATTCTGTACCAGGCCGGTTTGGTTGACGCGAGAAAGGAAGGGCGGTGGAACTATTATCGGCTTGCTGATGAGGACGCACCCGAGTTTGTCCTCGAAGCTATTAAATGGGTCCGGGATTCCACGGGCAAGGACAAACGGATAGTCCGGGATGCCAAACAAGTTAAACGTGTCTGCAAAATGGACAGGGGGGAGCTATGTGCTTGTTACGAGAGGGCCAAATTGAGGAACAAGAATTCATCGGCACGAAAAAGGAAATAAAAGGGCCGTTCACAAAAACGACTATTAAGGAGTCAATAAGATATGGAAACAGAAAAAGAGAAAAAAGGGCTGTTAGCGACAATCTGGGAATCCATGACCAAGACCGGCGGCTGTTGCGGTTCCGGAGAAAACTGCTGTGGTCCTGCAAATGAAGATGACAAGAAAACCGTTGAGAAGAAGCAGGCAGCAGAATCCGAGAGCTGAGAGGAAGGTCCGTTTATGGATGAGCGAAGGTATATGTAATTGAGGATACTCCTTTTTATTTCGAAGGGGATGTTCAAGGAATGGGAAAAAAGGGAAAAGACAAGTCCGGCAAGTACAGGGAAATAGCCGTATTGAGTATTGTTCCCTGCGCTGTGGGGATTCTGATTATAGCAAGCTGGGCCCTGGCTCATTGGAAAATTGGCCCGTATTTCCTGAACGCCGGATTGGCACTTTTTGCGACCCTGGGTGGTGGTTATCTGCGGTTTGTTGCCGGGTTCAAAGATATTTATAACCGGAGAATAACGGTCAACGTTTTTGTCACCGTTGCCCTTATTGCCACTATTGCTGTTGGCGAGTTCAGGGCGGCGGCAATCATCGTGTTCATCATGGCAGTGGCCGGTGCACTGGAATCCTATACTCTTGACAAGACTCGTAGTAGCATAAGGGCTCTGCTTGACCTTACCCCAAAAATGGCAACGGTGCGACGCGGTGAGCAAGAAGTTGTCATACCTGCCGGCGAAGTTCAAATTGGAGATGTGGTGGTTGTCAGGCCCGGAGGACGTATTCCCATCGATGGAGTCGTAATTGCAGGAGAAAGCTGTGTTAATCAGGCTCCAATTACCGGAGAGTCAATGCCGGTCGAGAAATCTAAAGGTGGCGAAGTATTTGGCGGAACTCTGAACGAGACCGGTCGACTTGAAATTAAGACTACCAAGATTGGCCGGGACACTACGCTATCCAAAATAGTCCATCTTGTGGAACAAGCGCAGGGGACAAAGGCTCCAATCCAGAATCTTGCCGACCGCTTCACGGTATGGTTTCTGCCTACCGTGTTAGTACTGGCAATCATAGCTTTTCTCACATCCGGCGATGTCAAGGTTGCTGTCTCGGTTCTTCTGGTTGCCTGTCCTTGTGCCTTTGCCATTGCCACTCCAACGGCGGTAACGGCCGGCATATCCAATATGGCCCGCCGTGCAGTACTTATCAAAGGAGGGATATTCCTGGAACTGGCAAAAAAAATCGATGTCCTCCTTGTTGACAAGACCGGCACATTCACTCTTGGAAAACCGAAGGTAGTCGATGTGGTCGCCTTTGACAGCATGTTAGAGCAAGACGTACTGCGTTTAGCTGCAACCGCCGAGAAGTATTCTGAACATCCATTAGCCAGATCGGTTATGACCCGTGCGAAAGAGTGTGGCCTTCAGGTTCCTGATCCTCACGAGTTCAATATCGAAATTGGAATGGGTGTTACCGCCCAGTGGGACGGCAAGAAAATATTAGTCGGCAAAGACAAGTTTCTGCGGGATAAAGGCGTCTGTCTTACCGAAGACATTGCATGGGCAGTTTCAGAGCAGACCCAACAGGGTAGAACCGCGATTCTTGTGGCCAATGACTTGAAACCTGTTGGCTTGATCGCTATTGCTGATGAGGTTCGCCCTGAAACACCCCAGTCGATTGCATCTCTGAAAGCTATGGGTATCAAGAATATCACCATGCTTACCGGAGACAATTATAAGGTGGCTAAAACTGTCGCTGAAGAAATCGGAGTTGACGATTTCCATGCGGAGCTTCTTCCGGAACAGAAACTGCGGTTTGTCGAAAAGCTGCAGAAACAGGGGCGTGTTGTCTGCATGATTGGGGATGGCATCAACGATGCTCCGGCATTAGCTTTAGCTGATGTGGGCATTGCCATGGGTGCCGCCGGGACAGATGTAGCTGTTGAAACGGCAGATGTAACCTTGATGAATGATGATCTGTCACGGGTTGTAAACTTTATGGATATGTCGAGAAAGGTCATGTTGCGTATTAAACTCAATATCTTCTTTTCGATTCTATACAATGTAATCGGGTTTATCCTTGCCGGCTTTGGGATGCTTACGCCCGTGTTGGCCGTTATTTTCCAGGAGGCCGGTTGTATTACCGTAGTTTTCAGTTCGACGTTGCTATTGTGGTCTAAAACAGGATCGCTTCTAAGAAACACCGATAACGGCGGTCTTGCTGTCGTACCCATAACTGTTGGAAATGCCCCGAGAGACAATGTCTCGAAGTGTGCATAACGATTACGGAATGCGTCTTTAATTTTTTTTAGAAAGGGTGCTAAAATGAATGATGACAAAAAAGAACAGGCCAGTAGCCAGGAAAACACGAGTGACCTCCAACCATGCTGTGACGGAGGCAGTTGCTGCCCGTCAGGCTCCGATGGTGGGGGCAAGAGATGGAAGATTATCGTATTTATCCTTATTATGCTTGCAGCCGGAGGAGTTTTAGCGCGTTCATTTATCAGAAAAACAAATTCAGAAGCTAATCAGGGACAGCAGTCTTTTGCCATAGTCCAGCCTGAGTCGGGAGGTGAAATTGACGCTCCTTCGATGGCGGACGGCACGACAGAAGCAGAAGTATCAAATCAATCTGCGTCAAGTCTGTGGGGCAAGCCGCTTGATTCGCTCGCTTCTCTCAGCGAAGTAGCATCAGATACAGATGCGGTATTCATCCTCCTTGCCGCTGAGGACCAGCAGGATATGCAGCCTATCACCGCAGAGATCGAAGCGGCGGCCAAAACGATTCAGGCTGGTGGAACTCGCATCACAGCATTCAGACTTAAGCAGGACGCACCCAGTTATGCGAACTTGACAAAGCAGTTGTCCGTCCCCTGTGTGCTTGCTATGGTAAAGGGTGGTGGACTGAGCGGAGTTACGGCCGACCAGATCACCGAGACGAAGCTGGTCCAGGCATTCGTAGCCGCATCGAGACCAGCCTCAGGCTGTTGCCCTCCTGGCAGTGGAGCTTCATGCCCATAGTGTAGAACATCAAGAAAAATGGAATGGATTCAGTCGATAATGCAATGGGCCAGGACCGTCCTTGAACAGGTCGGATTCCGGCCCGTGGCCCTGCCGTTGGCGTTTGTTCTCGGACTGGCCAGTGCGGTCGCAAGTGCCTGCTGTACTCTGCCTCTGCTGGGTGCGATAGTCGGATATTCGGGCACGCGGGAGGACCGGGATCGCCGGACAAGGTTTCTTGCCGCCCTTTTCTTCATGCTGGGCTCAACCATAGCGCTTGTTATTCTTGGCACCGTGGCGGGCTTTGTCGGGCAGGTAGCTCAGGATATAATGGGCAAGTATTGGAAGGTGTTTGCCGGGCTGATCGCGATCTTGGTCGGCCTTGCTGCGCTCAATCTGTTACCATTCAAACTGCCAACGAAAACTGCCGGCACCGGCGCCCGACCGAAGGGGCTCCTTGGCGCAGCAGCATTTGGACTGGTCATGGGAGGAGGAGTCAGCGTGGCGTCACTCGCCTGTAATCCCGGAATTTTTATCGTGTTGGGGGTGGCGGTGTTGCAAGGCTACACATTGTGGGGGATGTGTATAATGGCGGCCTACGCAGTGGGATTCAGCCTGCCGCTGGCTCTGATTATGCTGGGTGTCTCTTTCGGCAAATCGGTGATAAAGGCAAAAAGAGCTGAAACCGCGATAAGGATCATAGCTGGAGTTTTACTTATTCTTGCCGGCTTTTATTTCCTGGCAACATTCTGAACTATGTTGAGAAAACGGGGCTTTTTATAACCATAAGATTAATTCCGGATGTATTATTTCATCCCGGAAAAACCGGCTCTTAAACATCCCGGCCGCCAGATTCAGAAAAAAGGTTTAAACCGGCCAAATATCATAAAAATCACATCCTAAGCCCCCCGAAACCTCCTGGCTCATCTCATACAGAAAGTATAAATGTCTGAAAGTAACAAAAAATTCCGGATTAAGCTTGAACTTTTATTAACTACGTGAGTATATTCTCACATAGTAATATATTGGAAAGGTACAGAATGTCGGACAACAGCAAACAGCTACTATTTGAAAAGCAGGCGGAAGTCGCAAAGGCGATAGCGCATCCGTTGAGAATAGCAATTGTGAATTATCTCAAAGACGGTGAGCAATGTGTCTGTGACATTGCCGGGCATATAGGCTCGGAAAGGTCGAATGTTTCACGTCACCTCTCGGTAATGGTAAACGCCGGCCTGTTGGAGTGCCGTAAGGAAGGGCTTAAAGTAATTTACAGGCTGAAATGCGCCTGCATCGTGGATTTCTTTTCATGTGTGAGCGGGGTCTTGAAGCAGCAGGCCAGGGATAACGAAAGGCTGCTTAAGGCTCTTTAGTTCGAGCGTGTTGCTGTAAGCTGATTATGAAAGAAGGATTATGAGCCGGGAATGGAAGATATTTGCAGCATTGGTCTCTATATTCGGTGTGGCTTACGTTTTGCCGTTAGGTAATCCCAGGATTCAGGAGGCGATTCAGGAGGCTTTTCGACTGCTGCAATGGTACGCACGTAATCATACACTGGCTTGCGTTGTGCCTGCATTGTTCATTGCCGGAGCTATTATCACTTTCCTCTCCCAGAGTTCCGTAACGCACTATCTGGGGCCTAAGGCTAATCCGGTCCTGGCGTATGCGGTGGCTTCAGTGGCGGGTTGTGTTTTGGCGGTTTGTTCCTGCAGCGTGTTGCCGATGTTTGCCGGTATCTATAGTCTTGGAGCCGGTCTGGGCCCTGCCACGGCCTTTTTATACTCCGGGCCGGGCATCAATGTCCTTGCAATTTTTTTAAGCGCCCGCGTACTGGGTTTTTCGATCGGGGCCGGCAGGTTCATCGGAGCTGTTGCCTTTTCTGTGATCATAGGGCTGCTTATGGCAGTTGTGTTTCGCAAAGGCGAGCGGGCAAAAGTTGAAGCGGCCATGCAAATGCCCGAGCCGGAAAAACCTCGTCGCCATATTGGTAAAACGGCCCTGTTTCTGGCCTGTATGGTTATGTTTCTCGTATTCAGTGACTGGTTCAATCCCGGCAATGTTTCTGTCAAAACTACTGATGGCCGCCGGTTCAAGGCTGTTGTAATTCACGAGACTAAAGATGCCGTTCGCTATCAGCTTGAAGAGGACCTGGGTGATAACAAAATCGGGGACAAGATAACATTACAGAAAACTGAAGTATCCGATATGCAGGAGCAGAAGACCTGGGTCATAGCCATCCACCATATAAAATGGTATCTGGCGGGCCTGATGGGTCTGCTTGTTGCCCTGATGGCATGGCGATGGTTTGAGCGGGAAGAGCTTGTCCAATGGTTTGATAATACCTGGGAGTTTGCCAAGCTTCTGGTCCCGCTGTTATTTGGCGGTGTTTTCGTAGTTGGCTTTGTAAGCGTTTTGCTGCCGGAAAAACAGGTAGCTCAATGGGTCGGGGACAATAGCTTGCGGAGCAATCTTGTTGCCAGTGTGATTGGTGCCTTTTGGTATTTTGCCACACTGACGGAGATTCCTATCACCCAGGCTCTGATGAAACTGGGCATGCATAAAGGGCCGGTTTTGGCGTTGCTCCTTGCCGGACCTGCTCTGTCGCTGCCGAATATCCTGGTCATTCGGAAAGTCATGGGAAACGCCAGGACGATTGTGTTCATCCTGCTCGTAGTGGTGATGTCCACGATTGTCGGAATGTTCTTCGGCGTATTTTGGGGATAGGATATCAAACAATATTAAGTCCGTATTTTGGCAGATTTAGTTGTTAGATACTGTAAAGGAGAGAAAATTATGGATCGTAGGGGATTTTTGACGACGGGGCTTGCTGCCGGAGCAGCGGTTGTTTCCGCGGGATCATCGTCTGCTGCGGGGCAGGGCAAGGGAAAAATAAAGATTATCGGTATAAGCTGTAGTCCTCGCAAGGGCAAGACGACCTGCACAGCTCTTGAGATATGTCTCAAAGCCGCCAGGGAAGTGAGCCCGGCGATTGAGACTCGACTTATCGAACTGGCCGGTATGGACATCCGGCCGTGCAATGCGTGTATGGAATGTCAAAAAGAACTCAAATGCAGCATCCAGGATGATTTTGCCGAATTAATTCCGGTTCTTGCGGACAAAAACGTTGCCGGAATGATTATTGGTACGCCGGTTTACTTCGGGATGATGACCGCTCAATGCAAGGCCTTTCTCGACCGTTGCGGCATGTTTCGCTTTAACAATTGGATTTTCCGCAACCGCGTCGGCGGCACACTGGCAGTCGGGAGCATGCGCAACGGCGGGCAGGAAATCACGCAGCAGGCGGTCCGGACAGTTCTGCTCTGCCATGATATGATCTGTGTCAGCGAAGGCAAGGACACGGCCCATTTCGGCGCGACACTTGTCAGCGGCGGCGAAGGCGGAATCGAAGCGGACACGTTCGGCCTCAAGACGGCCGGCAACCTCGGACGAAGGGTCGCCGAGCTGGCATTGTTGGTGAATTCCGCGAAAACCGGGCAGGCCGGTGCATAAAGGCAGCAGCAAAAACAACAGTAAATATATAAAGTAATCACTTGAGGAAAACCGAATATGCTTGATGAGCGTATTAAAGAGCTTATCGCCGTTGGTGCTTCTGTCTCGGCGAATTGCCATCCCTGTGTGAAGTACCATACTGCCAAAGCCCGTGATATGAAAATCGATGAAGCTGATATTCGGCAGGCGATAGACGTCGGCAAGATGGTCCGAAAGGGCGCTGCCGGCCAAATGGACAAACTGCTTGAAGAAGTTTCATAATAAAATTCGAGGTATAAGCGATGTCCGAATCAAATGAAAAAATCAGAGAAACCGTCCGTCAGGAATATACGAAAATCGCCCAGGGCGGCTCAGGCTGCTGCGGTTCATCGTCACCGGATAAACTCGCCGAAGGTATCGGTTACATGGGCGAGGATCTCGAAGTCTTGCCGGAAGGTGCGAATATGGGCCTGTCATGCGGTAATCCGACCGCTATCGCAAATCTCAGGCCCGGGCAAGTTGTGCTGGACCTGGGCAGCGGGGGGGGATTCGATGTCTTTGTCGCGGCGAAAAAACTCGGCCCCAGCGGCCGGGCCATCGGCGTCGATATGACGGCGGAAATGGTAGGCAAGGCCAGGGCCGGTATCACGAAATTCACCGAGAAGACGGGACTTTCCAACGTCGAATTTCGTCTGGGTGAAATTGAGCATCTGCCCGCAGCGGACGGTAGTGTTGATGTAGTCATATCGAACTGTGTGATTAATTTGTCGCCGGACAAGCAGCAGGTCTGGCGGGAGATTGCCCGCGTGCTCAAACCGGGCGGCAAGGCGTGTATTTCCGATCTCGCCCTGAAAAAACCCATCCCTGAAAGTATTTTG
>Ga0307380_10002821_pt1 | contig 24332 bp, 49 predicted proteins | sample UN3MG_FD_202239 | JGI IMG/M metagenome (GOLD analysis project Ga0307380, IMG submission 202239) | Soil microbial communities from Risofladan, Vaasa, Finland - UN-3 | ecosystem: Environmental > Terrestrial > Soil > Coastal area > Acid sulfate soil | place: Finland: Risofladan, Vaasa | collected... | reverse complement strand
GGCCTACGCACGCGCTCCCGCGTGTGTGAGGCTCGGGTGTTCCCAGGTTCGGTCCTTCGCCTCAAGGCCCCAGACCAGCGCAGCGAGGAGCACGAGGAGTACCCGCTGACCTATGTGCTCGTCGGCAACTGCAACGCCATCCTCGGACTATGCGACGACTGCGTTGGCTTCGACTGGGAAGACATTGATGCCGTGGCGTACCTGCCAGGGTTTGAGCCGGACGCCCCTCATGTTGCTTGACTACCATCCCTCACGACGGTCCTCGTTTGATCCGAAGTACGCGTCCAAGCATCTCGGCTACTGGAAGAGTGACCATGAGCCGGACTTGCCCGATCCCGCAGATTTCGTGGATGAGACTTGGGACGAGAGCGAGCGAGCCAAGGTGATCGCTCACCTGAAAGGGGGCTCGGAAAAGCACGCATGGCGCGGGTACTCATCCTGCCGGATGGGTTGCACCCAGCCGATGAAGAGGTACACCGATCTCCTGGCGGGAAAGTCGGAAATGGTCGAGACGGCCATGCTCAACGGGACGAGGTGCCTGACGGATGGCACGTACACTTGGCCTTCGGGCTTCGCTCACTACGTCGAGGAGCACGGGGTCAAACCTCCTCTGGAATTCATCGCCCACGTCCTCTCGACCCGAACGAACCCGCTGGCCAAAGCTCAGCGCGAATGGAAGAAGGACAGCACCGCCATCCGGGGAGCCAAATCGTTCGACGGCGGGCCGGTCAACGTTGTTGTCGGGCAGGGCGCTGCTTGGGCCGACAAAGTGATCGTCTCATCTCTGTCCGGTGGGGATGAAGATTAGGCTCTCAGGCGTAGTCGGACCCACCATCGGGGCCGGCACCCCTGCTCACGTCAGCAAGGAGTGGGAGGCCGGCACACCCCTGCCTCGGCACGGGGATTGGATCGCCTGGACCCCGCAGCCCCAGCGGGGCCCTCTGCGGGTATGCGTAGAGACGGTGACGTTCTACCCAGATGAAGATCGGTGCGAAATTCGGTTCAAGCCCCATCTAGTTGTGCCCGCAGGACAGAATTGGGCCCTACTTCGGTTCAAGCTCGCAGGGTTCCTTGTCACGCTTCCTGGCGCCCACGGCGAGTGAGGGTACTCTGGATCTTCAGGAGTTGATCCGTGAACCACATCGTTTGGAACCCTCACTCGCGCTACTCAAAGCAGCCCGAGCGCCATCCCGACATTCGGGAAAAGGTGCGGGCGGACATGCGAGTATTAATTTCGGATCTCTGCACGAGCTTTGGCGGCTACAAAACCGGACGCGAGCTTGCCCATTTGGAAGCCCGCGGCGAGATTGTGTTTGATGGCGATTGGGTCGAATGGATCGCTGTCCCGATCGCGGGCTAGTCCTTCTCGGCAGGTCCGATGCTGATTGACACACGACGGCCCTGGACGTGCTGGTACAGGTGCGCGTCCACGCATGGCTGGTAGCCCTCGGGCACGACCTTGTGTCGCTTCTCGCACTCCTTACAGGTGTACGCGTCGGGGTGCTTGGTCGGGTCGTAGCCGGGCCATGGCACTCTGAAGTCGTTCCGCCCGCGCGGCGCGATGCAGGCGGTGATCCAGGTGCGCCCATTCATAACCCCCTCCATCTTCACGTCGATCAGGGGAAGACAGATCGCCCAAGCGGAGTCGTGCTCCCGGTCGGTGACGCCATACGTGACGCGCGCTTGGAGTACGGCCGAACGTCCTTCGCGCTCGGCCATCCGAAGCTCGGATCGGCCGAATTTCAACCAAAGCGTTCGGGGGTCGTGTTCCTCGCTGACGCCGTGTAGCTCGTGGTATTCGTCGCCCTGGATGAGCACCCGCGTCTCGTACCGATCGGAGTCACGGGTGATAGATCGGAGGTCGGTCTCCATGATCAGAGAGGTGGCAGCAACACGGGAGCCGAGGCGGAAGACGAGACGCGCTCGTTCTTTGAGCCGCTTCCCGTCGTTCTCCTCCGCGAGCGCGTACATGGCGTTGCCGAGGGCCTCCAGCCGCTTGGCCCAGCGTGGACGGGAGTGTGCCGAAAACTCAAGGGCTTCGTGTTCGATCGCGTCCGCGAGCGCCTTGGTAACGGCTTCCTTAGCCTCGTCTTTCCAGGTCTCGGGGATGAATTTCAGGGCCTCTTTGAGCGCCGTGCGCTGCTTCTTATCGAGGTCAACCGATAGTGTGGGGACCGCGTACTTCTCCGGCATGTGCAATTACGACGCGGGGCGCCCGACCGAAACCAATTAGAAGAGGCCCGACCAAATGGCCGGGCCTCTGAAGGGTGATCCCTTGGGGAGTTGAACCCCACGCTTGTCCCCGTGCGTGTACTTTGCTCGGGTTAGGATCTGCGGAGCCCGGTAGCTAACCGGGTTCACAGAGGGCGACCTCTTGGCTCCGCATCTCCAGGCGTGCCTACCAATCAGGCAGGGACCGTGTGGTCCTCAGTACGACAGGTGGCCTGAGAACGAAACCTACTTCTTCGCGCGTTCGGCATAGTGGGTGTCACACAAGGTCGTGATCCAACCGAGGTCATTGCGGAGCCGCCCCGCTTCGCCACACGCCTCGCAGAGCTTGGCGCACTCGGCCTCGGCGGTGTCAACGATCGCCGCAGCTTCGTCGCTGTGCCCATTGATGTAGAGCCGCAGCCCCCCGAACTTCTCCTTGATCTGTGCTGCCCTCGGTCGAAGGTCAGGGTCCTCGTAGGGATCTTCGGGTGCCTCGTGCTTCTCGGCGATCCGTTCCAACGCGAGACACGCCTTTCGTACCGGCGCGTGCCAGCCCCGGCTGATCTCAAAGTAGAAATTACGACCGCTCTGTGCTCCCGGCGTGGGATCGCCATGCCTGAAAAACAGGGGACAGTCGGCGATCAGTTGGGCCTTGGCGGCCTCCCATTCTTCGTCAGTCATCGTAGGCTCCTTCAAAGAACGTTTTCAGATCGATAATCGTGGCAGGGTCGAGGGGGCCTTGCGGGGCCTCCGGCTTGGGAAAGCCGATCGGGTACTTGTAGGGGGCGCCGCAGACCATGACCGTATGGCTCACCTTGAGTGGGCGGACATAGTGCCATGCCGTTGGCTCCACCATCTCGTACCGAGCCCCTTTGGTCAGGACCGTGGTGCAAGCCGTGTTGAGCGACTCACCCCCCTCATGTACCGCCTTGAAGCCGACGCCATGCTCGTATTCCCCGTCAATGAGCTTGACCGCAGACGGCCAGGGGTGCGGGTGCCAGAGCGCCTCGCCCGGCTCGCAGGGGTGAATCCTATGGAGGAACAGACGGACGGGCTCACCCAAGCTCTGAATGTCCTTCCACAACCGTTCGACATGCGGAGGGTGGTAGGTCACGTCCATCGTGTTCCAACCATCCGCGTCGAGATGCTCGTCCAGGTTGCGCAACGCAACGTCGAGATGATCAAACATCCCAAGATACTGCGTGGGGGCGTCCTCCATCTGTCCGATCCTATGGAGGGCTTTGTCCTTGAACGACATGGGTTATCCGTCGTCTTCGATCACAGCCAGGATGGCGGACTCATTCAGCATGATCGCAGGCTCACCGGAGAGGAGGATCTCGGTGCCGCTGAACTTCGGATAGAGGACAACATCGCCCGGCTTCACGTCTGGCTCGATGCGCCTACCAGACTGGTCACGGCGACCCGGGCCGACGGCGACGACCTTCCCCTTGGTCGGCTTCTCCTTCGCGTTCTCGGGACGGTACAGACCGCCTTCAGTCATGTTCGACTGCTCGATGGGGGCGACGAGGACTTGATCGTGTAGTGGCTTCAACATGGGCTCACTCTACCGTTTGAAGGGGGAGACCGCGACCGCCGCTTCCTTCGCAGGACAAACAAATGTCTTTCCAACGCTTGTCCGCAGGTTGGTCCCAGTCGCATCGCCGAAGCTCCGTCTCAAAACAGGCAGGGAGAGCGGCGGTTCACGCTCGGGCCGGGCACCATCGGTCGTGTACAGACCGGGCAAGGGAGGTACTCGCCCACCCTTCACCGCGCTGCCTTCGTCACGCCGGGCTCAACGGCATCCGCATGTGTGACTCGGCCGTTCTCAGTCTTGATCGAGTCCTGCTTGCACAGGATCGCATTGAGCATGCAGGACTCGTCCCAGCCCGAGGATACGGCACCCTCGATGCCGAAGCGGTCCTTGTCGGCCGTCTTGCCACACGCCCCGCAAACCCACACTTGGCCCGCGAGGGCGTATCTGTCTTTATCGTACATCGTTGCTCCAAACCCTTCTGTCGGACCAGTACAGACGCCCGATCGCCTTGCGCCACGAGATGCCCGGCACCTCTGCACCCTCGTTCAACCACGCGATGCGTGCAAGAAGGCCGAAGGACAGCCAGCGCCCGACGCCTATGTTCCACCGCCACGGGTCGGCCTTGTCGAGCCCGGTCTCGCCCATCGAGCGGTTCCACTTTCGCCACACATCAGTCATCGCTTATTCCCATAAGAGGCTCTGCGAGACAGGATATCCACGCGACGGTTGAGCCACGCGTCCACCTTACCCCCAGACTGGTGCCCCTTGACCCAGCGCGGGATGAGCCGAACGTTCGCAACGTTGCGCGCCTCCAAGATCTTCGACACGAGTCGGCAGGCTCCCGGGTGCTTGTCCTTGGGCGGACGCTTCTCACTGATCAGATCGAGAGCTTGCTGGCAGTCGGATCGAACAAGGATGGCCTCGGTCCCTGGCCATCGGGTCGTGGCGAGGTGAACGCCCGCGAAGATCGCTGCAAGCTCGGCTTCGTAGGAGAGCGTGCAGTAGCCGGGCGTGGGGCCGTTCTCGATGATCCGGCCTTCGTCACTCCGCAGCCAGACGGCCCACCCTCCAAGCTGCTTGTGTGTGGCCCAGGAGGCGTCGCAATAGAGCGTCGTGAGCATTACCCCCGCTTCTCCTCGTGTCGGGACACGACGGCTTCCGCTTCTGCCGTGACCTCGGCCTCGGTCATCCCCATGACCTTTTTCTGGCAGGAGCGTGCAGGTTTGGATTTGCGCCTCATGTGCGAAAGAAGCATGTCTCCATCGACCTCCACCCCCAATTTTTCCACCATGCACTCACGCATAAGCAGGACGAGACGTGCCTCGTAAAGCTGCTTCTTCGCGGCTTCCGTTTTTTGCTCAAGCTCCACCGACTCCCGGCCTAGCTCGTACATGTTGTCGGCGATGGCAGCCGGAGTTTCCGCAGGCCCCACGGGCACGGTCTCGGGCTCGGGAGCCACGGGCTCGGCCGCAGGTGGATCAACCATCTCGGGTCGCGGGTCCGGCATACAGCCGAAAAGGAAAAGGAGGGGGAATAGGTGCCTCATTCTGAATCCTCGTGGTCGCGCACCCACTCTTTCCCATCCCAGGGGTCCGTGGTCTTGACCAACTTGCAAATCTGGGCGCGGAGCCTGTCGTCCTGAATACCGGGGTCGCACTGCTCGGGCGGGAAGTCGATCATCGCTTCCAGACACTTGGCGAGCAGCGCGTCTCTCTCAGCGTTGCCCTCCTTGAATTTCTTGAGCAACTCGTCCTGCTTCGTCAGCAGACTCCAGGTTGCGCCCGACACAGGCGAGCGGCGGCAGCACGGACATACCGAACCTTGGGCGTCGCCCACCTGATCTTGGAGGGCGCCCCGAAGGCGGTCAATCTCCGCCGCCTGAGCGTGGACATTGGCGATGATCTTGGCGAGGTCCATTAGTCGTGTTTGTACTCCTTGGTCTCCACGCCGTTGCGCGTGATCGAGACCTTGACGTGATCGCCGAACACGGTCTCCATAACATCCTCATTCGTACCATCGCCGATCCACTTGGCGAGAGACACAATGTCGTTCCAGCACGGCCCATACTTGGCGCGTTCCCGCACGACGTTGGGGTCGTAGGTGCTAACGTACTCGCCCTCGTCCGCACCCCACTTGCACATGTCGAAGGGGCCGGGCTCGACCCACGGCTCCACCTTGATGCCGAGCTTCTGGAGTTGTTCCTCGCTGAGCCCTTGCGCGGTGGAATTCTTGTCCTCCCACGCAGCCTTCTTCTCGGCCCATTCCTTGACCTTCTCGGGGTCCTCGATGAAGACGTAGAGTTCACCGACACTGAATTCACAGGGGTTTCCGTCGTTGAAGTACGGCGTGTACTGCGTCCACTGGAACCCGACGACCGCTGGGTACTGGTCAAGGATCTCCTTGGCGGCCCGACCGATGAGCGTCGCCCCATCCTTGGCGATCTGTTCCTTCATGTGACGGATCTGATCCGTCAGCCCTTGTAGTTTTTCGATTGCTTTCATCGTCTTACTCCCCACAAAGCTCGGTCAGCTTTGCCGTAGCGTCGTCGTACTGTTCCTTCAACCTCAAAGTAGTCGCCGCCTCCGACACCGAGTCCTTCGGGCACGTAACCATCGTGTTGGTAGTCGCCGCTGCTCCAGTGGAACATGTCGGACACCTTGCCGCTGGCCGAAGCCACGCGCTCGCTCTTGCATTTTTGACAGGCCATCTACTCGTCCTTTTCCTTGCCGTCCTTGTAGATCCAGAGGTGCCACGTCTCGCGCATAAGCTCCTTCTCGGAGTCGAAGCCATCGTGCCCCTCGGGGTGCAGCGCCTTGTGTCGGCGCTCGGCAGGTGTACGCACGTCCACCGCGTTCTTCTCCGTCCGGTAGTCGTACCGATCCGGCCGGAGCTTGTTGAGGAGGAACCACTTCCCGCCCTCCTCGTGGCGCTCCCATCCCTCCGGCGTTTCGCCCATACCCCACCAGATCGCTTGGAGCAGGCGGGGGAGATTCGCTTTCCACTCGCCCACACCACTTTTGTGGATCGCGGCGACCCACTTGATCTTTTCCAGGTCGCCCATGAGTGAACCCATGAACCCGATCGGACCGCGGATGGCCCCGACGTAGCGCGTCTCCATGACCACGTTGCCATCCCCATCCTTCACCTGCTCGTTGCGGTAGGTCTTGGGGTTCTTCTCGGTCTTGGGGGTCTCGTAGGCGAACAGGTCTTTCCACTCGCCTCTTTCCGCCTTCTCCCAAACCTCCGCAGGGGTCATATCGGCGAACACGGCACTGTTGTCGCACCACACCTTCCAACCCGCCATCCATTCTTCCGGTGTCTTGGCTTTGTACGCAGCGTTCAAGCCCTTGCGGCCTTCGTCGTCGCGCACGTCGAAGCGGTCGAAAAGCTCCTTGAGCGTCGGCACTTCCACGGGTGCCACGTCAGGCTCGCGCGCCAGCGTGTCCACAACGGATTCACACGCGGCAATGCAACGGACCCAGTACAAGGGTGCGTAGGCTTTGGCCTGCTTGAATTGGGTGAGGGCCCACTCCCAGTAGCCCTTCTCCGCGTCGGTGAAGGCGGTGTAGGCCGCGCTCAAACTGTGATGGCCCTTCTCCTTGTCATCCTCTTTCGTGAGAAGGCCGTGGTGCCCCGCCATCTCCAGATCCTTGCGCCATGCCAGCAGGAAAGCAGCCTTCTGATCCTCCGTCGCCTCATGTCGGCGACACCTTCCCTGCACACGGATGAGTGCGGTGGAGTTGCCAGCAGTAGCCTCCTCCAGATCGCGGATACGGGTGAGCAGGTCGGCCTTGACCTGCCCGGCTCGGGTTTTCGCAGCGTCATCGCCACCCAGGCCAAACATGCCTCCAAACAGATCTTCAAACATCGTCAGTTCCTTTCATCCAGTCCGGCTCGCTACCCTCGGGAAAGCTGAACCATTCCTGCCAGTGAGGGCGGCACCAGAAGTGGGGCGCGTCCATCGTCGCCTCTTCGGCGCAGTCGGGGTGCTCGCACTCGATGCGGAGCAGCCGCGAGGGAATGTCGGTACGGAACGCGGTGCCGTCCGCCTTCTCGACCTCGACGTGGTGGATCCAATGCGACGAGATCAGAACGACCTCAGTGCCTTCCGCGATGGGCGGCTTGTTCGTGCCGAACGAGGCGAGATCAACCTTGACCGTGCCGATCAAGCGGCGCTGCTTCAAGTCATCCATCAGTAGCTTTTTTCGCGCCAGAAATTCGTCATGGCGGCGGCGAGGGCGTTTCCGATCTCCCCATCGCTCGCCATCTTGACGACGGCCCCTCGCACCATGCTCGTGACCGCTTCCTTCACCTCGGGGTCGTTTGCCACCATCTCGCTGATCGTGTCGCGGGCGAGTCGCTGCACCGCATCGCCAAAGTATTCCTCGACATACGAGGGCTTCTCCTTGCCCCGGTTGTTGTAGTCGTTGGAGTTGTACTGGCGCTTCTCACAGAGCTTGGAGATCGCATCAGAGATAATCGCCTTCCGGCCATCCTCTCCGATTGAAGCCATGATCGTCTCGCTCAGCGCGGCCGTGAAGTCGGCGTCGGTGATCTTCAGTTCCATGCTGTCACTTACGCCAAATCGTCGCCTGTATGATCGTCCACCCGCACACGGAGGCCATCGCTCTCCCCAAACTGAGGCACAACGACCGTCTCCACAGCGCCCCTGACGACCGCTGTGGGCACGTCGGGCGGAAACCCGGCCAGGGCCTCCTTGAGAGCTTGGACGACCGCACGGGCCGTCTGAGGGTGGTAGGTTCAGAAATTCGGGGGAATGACGGAGGGGAAGGACCATTCGGGCCCCTCCTCCCAGATCTGGATGCGATGTTGACCGAACAGGAACGCAAGCTCAACGATCACGAACCGCCCGGCCGACCACTCGTGGATCGACTCGGGCGTTGTCGGGTCTCTCGGTGCGAATTCCACGCACCTTAGTACCCCATTCGGATCGGATCCGAAACCTCAGTCGTGGCTGTGCTCTGAGACCTTGGCGCCGTCTTTGCCGAGCACGACGCAGACACCATCGCCGTACAAGGTCTCCATGAGATCCTGCTCGGTTTCGATGAAGGACACAAGCTCGTCAAGTTCTTCCCGGGCTTCCTTGGAGATCTTGCCCTCGGTGTTGTCGGCACCGTACTCGTAGCTGTAGTCGCCGATATCCTGGTAGTCGGCGTCCTCGTTGTCGGGCTCCACGAACACGAGATCGGGCTCGTGCACGTCGAAGGTGCACGGGGCTCCGTCGTTGAAGTACGGCGCGTACTGGGCCCACACGATGTAGACGTTGGGGTTCCCCCGGAAGAACGCAGCGGCGGCGTCACGAAACGCCTCTTGCATTTGGTCTTGGAGGTCGCTGATTTTCGATTGCAGGTCTGAGAGTCGGCTCATGGTCTTGTCCTAGTCGTGTTCGTAGTCCGTGATGTTGGCCCCGCCCTTGCGAAGCTGGATCATCTTGTGGTCGCCGTACAGGGTGAGCATGAGGTCGCCCTGTCGGGAGATGAAGCTGGTCAGGGCTTTGGCGTCGGCCTTCAGATCGTCAGGGAGATCCTTGGTCTGATCGACCTCGCCGTGGCAGTAGGCGGCCGGGTTGTCTTCGTCGCCGTATTCCTCCTCCGCCAACTCCTTGTCGTCCCCCTCCAAAGGCTTGAACCGGAGTTCCGAATCGCCCGTGCGGAAGGTGCAGGGGTCGCCATCGTTGAAATACGGCGTGTACTGCGTCCAGGTGATCGTGGTGCCCTCGGGGGCTTTGTCGAAGAACGACTGAGCGGCGTCGTTGAAAGACGTTTGAAGCTCGCGCTTCATGGCCTTCTGAGCCTCGGCTGCCTTCTTGGTTACGGATTTGAGATTGTCTGCGATGCTCATGGTTCAGTCCTCGTTTGCGAAGGGGATGAGTCCGGTCTTTGGGGCAGTGCGCACACGCGGCCCCCCGTACCACGTCTGCATCTGCATGTTCTTCAGCCAGTCAGCCAAAGGGGGGATGCGCCCCAAATCCTCGATCACATGGTCTTCAGCCACGTCCCGTACTTGCACGCGGTTGCCGTCACTGTTGATCATCGAGCAGGCGTTCTCGGTCTTGGCCTCGCGGAGCAGGTCCATGACGGCCGCCTTCTCATCGTCGCTCCAATCGAATTTCTCAGCCGCTTGATCGAGCTTGGTCAGGGGCATCCCGAACACGCGCTCGACCACGTAGGGTCCCAGGCTGTTGTGGAAGATGGCGCGGTGCCGCATGTCGGCGAACGCCGATTTCGACACATCCATGAAGTTGTGGATAGGGAGGTAGTCCTCGGGCTCCCCTCCGTACTTCTTGACCGAATTTCGTGCGTGTCGGTACGGCTTCACACAAGGTCTTACGCCACCCGGGAGGCGTTTGAGGCCCGATTAGTGCACTTTTCCGGCCGTGATCGTTATTTCCCCGCCCCGATCCGGTGCCCACGAGTTCCCACCCCGGATCTCGACCTGCCCCCCGTCCTGCCTGGCTTTGATCTGAACAGGGCCGCCCTGGACGGAATCGCCCTTCGTCCCAAGCGGGAGGTCGCCCTGAGCCTTCCGGGCATTCCTCCAGACCGTCACAAAGGCGAGCACGAGCGTACCCGCGAACGCGATCAGCCCGACCAACGTCGCCGCGGCGAACACCCGTTGCCACTGCGGACCCACAAACAGGTACTCGGCCGCCAGGACAGCGACAACGCTGGCCCAGGTGACGTTCCAGATCTCAGTGATGGTCGGCAGCTTGCGTGGCTTCACGCACGACTCTACCGCTCAGGTAGAAACTCGGCGAAGGCGTGGAGCCCCATTGCGGCGACCTTTTGGTGGTCAAGCTCAAACACAATCTCCTTCGGGGAGAGATCGCGCTTCGGCCAGCATGTCCCCGTCCGATGGATCGAGAGCCGGGACTCCTCTTCGCTGTGCTTCGCGTGAGAGTACGTGTGCTTGTTGCAGTACCCCCAGCCATCCGCAGACAGGTCGGCATGGACACAGATGCCGCAGTGAGGGGGCACGTTGTACCCGATCTCTTGCAGCACTTTGAGTTTGTTCGCGTCCATGGCTCACCAGTCGAGGGCGTTGTCTATCACATCCTCGGCGTCCTGCAACGCGGCTTCCATGGCATCGTCAGCTTCTTCCAAGGCGAGGTTCATGTCGCCCATTGCGTCCTTGGAAGTGGATCGATGCTCCCACCGTTCGATAGCACGATCGTTCTGACGATCAATGCGCTCGCAAGCCCGCTCCCATCGTGACTCAGCTTGGTCGTTCAGACGCTCCACACGTTCACAGGCCCTCTCCCATCGGGCGATCACTCGGTCGTGGGACCGCGCCACGCGGGGGTCCCGGCTGTAGCCCATCGGGGGCATGGGCTGCATAGGCTTCATGGAACGGATAGGCTTCGGAGGCTTTGGGGAGCGAGGCGGCCGGGGGCTCTGGCCGGACCCGCCAGACCCGATGTAGACACTCGCCCCTTCGGCCGAGACCGAGATACTCAGCGAACCATTCGTGGTCACGTTCTGGATCGACACAAAAGGAAAACGACGCCTGGGGGCCATGAGGTTCTGGATCTCTTGCAACACTTGGGACCGTTGGGCCGTGGGGGGGCTTATCCCCTGTGCCAGCCGAGCCCTCCCTTTTGGGGTGGCAAGGAATTCCTCAATGACCTGCTGTTTGCCCAGGTGAGTCAGCGCGGGAGGGAGAGCCCTGTGCTTGGCAAGGAACGCCTCGGCATCAATGCCGATCTCCTCCAGGTCGTCGGGGGTCAACGTCCCTTCGGCCAACGCGAGAAGAATTTTCTGGTCGGCCTCGGAGGGCGCAAGCGCCAGTTGCTTGCGCCTCTCCATGTACCAGTACCCCACGCCACCAGCAGCGCCAGCGGCGAGGAGAAGGAAGACGAGGAAGATCACCCTCGGCGACCGCCACCGCCTCCGCGGCGACCACCTCCACCTCCGCCGCCACGGCCCTTGTCTTCAGCAAGGTCGATGCGGACGGTGCGGCCGTCCATCGTAAGCTCGCCGACCTCCACGGCCGACGCCGCTTCCGCTTCGTCCTCAAACGTCACGAAACCGAAGCCACGGCTCCTGCCCGTGTCTTTATCCAAAATGACCTTGGCTTCCTTCACCGTTCCGAGGTGGCTGAATGCCATCTCCAGATCACTGTCGTCCGCGCTCCAGGGGATACCCCCAACAAATACTTTGTTGCTCATTGTCTGTCTCTTTCACATGGGCCTACGCCGGCCCTCGGCTTTTGCGATCTGGTCCTCTTTTTCGCACCAGTATCGCTTGGTCGGAACGTCTCTGATCCGATACTTGCTTGCACACGTTTCACAGCACGCTACCTGATCTCCAGGGGCGCGACGTGGGATGGTTGTCCACATCGGCGTGCGCTTCCGGCAGAAGCAGCAGTGCTCCACGCCTCCGAGATCCTCGGGCTCGCGCTCCAAGGTGATCACTCGATCACCTCGGTCTCGTAGGTGTCTGAATACGCGCCTCGACTCACCTTGATCGTCGTCCCGATCAGCGCGTCGTCAACCTCCTTCACCTTCGTGAGAAGGTAATGAAGGATGGGCGCGCATTCACGGACCTTGGCAAGCATCTCGTCACGGTTGCGCTCCGCGTCGATCGAGTCACCCGTAATGTCCTCGTCGTCGCGGTCGCCCCCGCAGATGGCCCACGCATCGCAGGCGATCACGTACTGAGACGAATTCCCGAACGGACGCTTGGCGTTGAATTCAGGGACGGTCCCGTACGTGGAATTCACCGTCAGAAGCTCGGCCATGCCGTCAAGCAGAGCCATGTGCTCTTGGTCGATCTTGATCGTCGTCGTCATCCGCCGAGTTCTTTCAAGAGGGTGCCCATTCGGTAGCCCCAGTCGTGGTCGAGTGTGATCGTGTTGCTCACGCAGTTCTCCTGCATCTCCGTCACCAGGGCGTCGATTACGCTGACCGCGTGTGCGTGCCTTGCGTCTGGGGTGCCGACTCCCGCCGCCGCCCGCTGGAGCGCCTTGATCTGAGCCTGAGCCAACTCAGCCCGAACCTCGGCATGGCCCTTTGCAAGCTCCGCCTCCAAAGCCTCCATCTTCCGCCGCTGCTCCCCCATCTCTTTGCGCAGACCCTTCTTCTCGTTCTCCGCCTCAACAAGAGCGGCCTTGAGTGCATTCCGCTCGACCTGTGTCTCCGCAAGCTCCTCGTCGCCCTTGAACGTCCGATGGAACACCAGGATGGAGTGGTCGTCCAGGTGCCCGAGAGGTCCCTCCACGCGAACAGTGAGCCCCTGCGGGCCTCCGGGCGGGCGTTCAAAGGTCGAAAGCGTGTAGCCCTCGTGCTCGGCAATGATGGTTGGTTCAGTCACGGTGTTCCCTGTAGGGGTGGTTGTGGACGAAAAGGATCTGCCCGTAACACCCGTTGCACATGCGGTGCTCCCAGTTGCCGTCAAGGATCGCCCATTTCTTCGACGTTTTCTCCTTGCCGCATTCAGCACACACGCGCGAGTCGAGGGCCACCAGCGCAAAAAGCTGGAGACGACCCACTTTGTCGAAACCCTTTCGGATTTTTGGAAGCATCAACTCGTGCCTTTCAAATTTGCGACGGGGTAGAGACGATGCTCGATGCGAGCGATGCCTTCCGCGACAAGCACGTCCAGCACTGCATCGAGATCCTTGTACGCGTGACCGCACTCGTCCAGCGGAGTTTTCTCCGTGTTCCCGACGATGCCTTCGATCTCCACGCCTCCGCAGGTGCGCTTGATCGTCCGCATTTCGTCATCGATCTCGTCTTGCATTTCGCCCAGATCGCGCTTCGCCTGTGCACGCCCAAGGGTGCGGCCCGACCCGTGATTGACCGAGCAGCCGCTCTTGTACGCGCCCTCCAACGGAAACAGAATCGCTGCGCCCGCAAGCATCGAGCCCGGGATCAGGCACGGGTGTCCGGTGTCCGCCCACTTGGTCCCAACGAGGTCGGGGTGCCCTGCCGGGAACGCTCGGGTCGCTCCCTTGCGGTGAACGAACCCCTTCTTCTTCGTGCCATCCGGCAGCACGAGCGTCTCCTCTTGGACGAGGTTGTGGCTGATCTCGTAGTAGACCTCGCCCTCGACGCCGAACGTGTTGCGCAACGCCGCCTGCACACCCTCAACGATGGTGTGTCGGTTCGCCACCGCGAAGTTCGCCGCGCTGTTGTGGTACGCCCAGTATTCCTTGCCGAGCGGCTCGTCCGCGTAGAGCCACGACTGCTCGCGCCGATTCTTCGGCAGACCACGCGCCTCCGCTCCCGCGTAGAAGAAGTGGTTCGCCGTCTGCCAACCGTAGCCCCGTGACCCGCAGTGGATCATTACCCACACGGAGCCATCGTCGCGGTCAACCTGCATCTCAATGAAGTGGTTGCCTCCGCCGACGGAGCCAAGCTGGTGAACGCACTTGGAGTACGCCTTTTCGATCTTCTTGAGGTTCGTGTCGTCGGGAATCTCAATGAATTGGCGTTCGCACACGTCCGCTGAGACGCCGATCGCCCTCGCGCCGTACCGGAGCACGTCGTCAATCGTCCCGTGCTTGATCTTCTTCGCCAGCCGTGGACGATCGTGACCGATGCCCGTCGCAACGCGAAGCTCCACCTCGTCCACCCACGCCTTGCGCTTGTCCCATGACTGCACGTCGGTCGCGGACAGACCCGGCACCTTCATGTAGACGACGCCACACGAAATGTCGTAGCCCGACCCCGACTGGATGATCGTTCCGTCGGTGACGCACACGCCTCCGACCGGGATGCCATAGCCCAGGTGCGTATCCGGCATGAGGTACATCCCGACCACGCCGTCATAGGACGCCGAGTCCACCGCCTGCTGCCACAGGTTCTCGCCCGTGCCTTCGTAGAGGGCATCGCTCAGGAACGCGTGAACGTCCACCTTCATGTCTCCCTGCTTCGGGAGGACGAAGTGGTTGTCAGATTCCTTCGTGACTCGATACTTGTGAGACATGACTTTCCTGTACGACGGGGCGAAAGGACGCGAAACCTAGCACCTAGTCCGACCCACCACCAACCCGGTCGTAGATCACGAAACGGGTCGGAAACTCGTTCTTCTCGTCAGCATCAACACAAAGCACCGTGCCGCTCTCGATCCAACCTGATTTCAGGTTGGGGTGCCCGAGTCGCGGAACATCGACAGGGAAGCACGTATCTGCCGGGCCAGTGTAACCATCGACCCAGGTCACGTAGAGCCGGTCGGCCAGGGGCAAGAACATTTCGTAGATGGAGACGCCGCCCAGCACCCACACGTCCTCGCGGCCCGCCCATGCGAGAGCACGCTCCTTGGTCGTGACGGCGACGGCGCCCGTCTTCGGCTGGTATTTCTCGTTGCGGGTGAGCACGATCTCCCGGCGACCCTTGAGCTTGATCGGGATCGAGTCATGGGTCTTGCGCCCCATGATCACAGGGTGCCCCATTGTAAGCTCCTTGAAGCGCTTCATGTCTTCGCGGAGCTTCCAAGGGATCCCGCCGTCGTTCCCGATCACCCGGAACTCGTTGTCGGTCATGGCTACGATTAGGTTGATCATCGTTGTTCTCTCAGGCGTTTGATCTCGTTGCACAAGGCGATGATGACCTCGGGCGGAACTTCGGAGGGGAGGGCGCAGCCGCCATCCCAATCGATCTTCCGTTGGGCTTGCTTCTTGATCGCGTCGAGGTCGAGGTAGCGCGCGTCCATCTTAGCTCTCCCACTCCGGCCATGTTCCGTCGTCGTTGGCGAACCGGATCTGATACTCGTCATGGTCGTCTTGACGCTCTTGTGCGAGCCCGAGCACCACGAGGGAGTCGGCCGCACCGATCTGTACTGGGTGGAAATCGTAACCCGCCGCCATCTTCCAAAGATGGCTGGCGAGAGACGCTATGTAGTCGCCTTGGTTGAGCAACCCTATCGCTTCGGGCGTGGACGCCATGCGAAGCCCCTCCTTGATCGCGGTCGTATCGGTGCCGAGCTTGGCGAACAGTTCGCCGAAGAGACTGGCGCTCGTTCGATCAGACAAGGCCATCCTCCGTCCGCCGAAACTTGCGGGCGTGCTCGACCTTGATCTTCAGAGGGTCTCGTCCGCTCACCCCATCAGTGTCTTCGCGGTGGCTGACCTTGACGGCCGGCGAGTCGCTGATCGTGGTGATCGTGAGTGGTGCGAAGTCGATCGTCTGCCAGCAGTCGAAAGCCGAGGTGGCCCATGCCGCGATCCGAATGGGGGTGCCTCGGTAATAGCCCAAATGCTCTACGTCGCTCCGATCGCCGTTGTAGGCGCGATCCTTGCTGTGAGTGGAGACCGACCACACCCCGTAGGTGTGGACGCTTTCAAACCGATCCATGCCTCTACTTACGCCAACCCAGCACCCAGATCAGGGCTCCGGCGCAAAATCCACGATGATCGGCGTGTGGGGGCCGACGTAGAGGCATTCGATGTTGTGGCCGTACCAGTCCAACGCCCCCTCGTGGGTCATCCCCTGGCCGATCAGAACCTCAACGATCCGATCCGCGGAATAGATCGCAAGGGGAGGGCTCCCCCACTGGCGACCGATCCCGATCACCGCGGCGTCGAGGTCATCAAACGTGACGGCATCAGGGTTCTCTTCGGCGAGTTGCTCAAGCGGTGACACGGGCAAGCCTAACCGCTTCTGTGAAACTGTTGTCGGGGTCATCCCACAACGCGTTGCAGGGCTCGCACACAAGCCCGTCCATGTGCCCCACATCGGAGGCATAGAACGCCTTGGCCCGCTTCACGATCGGACCCGCGCAGGACGGACAGTGACCTTCACGAAGCGTCTGTCTCTGAATTTCGTGCATCATGTTCGGCTCTCGCTCCAGTCTTGATCATCTTGATCTTGTGGCCCTCGCCCCCGCACAGATCGCAGTCAGGGTCGTGGGTCTCGTTGCCCGTCCAGTAAGGGCTACATTTCTGACACGACATGCGCACCTTCCCGATCCCGGCCTCCCAGAAAATCGAGCCTCCGGGGAACCCTTCGATGGCGCCTCCGGGTTGGAGAACGCCGTCTTTATCGACGTAGGCAGACCAGCCAATCTTGTTGGGGTTTATCGGCTGCACCATCACCGCTCCCTGAACGTGACCCGGCCACGCCCCATGTCGTAGGGTGAGACGGCGACCTTCACCTTGTCGCCGAGCACCACCTTGATCCGAAACTTGCGCATCTTGCCGGCAAGGTGGGCGAGTACCTCGGAGCCCGTCTCGTCCACCTTCACTTTGAACATCGCGCCGGGCAGCACCTCAGTGACCACCCCGCTGAATTCGATCAGATCGTCTTTCGCCATTACAGGCGTCCCTCGTCTCTCGCTGCACGTCGCACCTGTTTAACGTACCCGCGCGAGCAGCCCGCGATTTCAGCAATTTCCGCCAGGGTGTAGAGGGGGCCGTCCTCCCACGTCTCCGCAGAGAGGTCAACGATCAAGCTCTTGTCCACAACCGCGGGTCGGGCCGGGCACGGGTATTCAAGCGGGATACCGTGGGCGTGCGCCCACTTCTGTGCCGTCGTCGGATGGACCCCGACGGCACGAGCGGCGTCAGCCGCCCTCGCTCCCGCACGCATCAGCTTCACCGCACGCTTCTCCTCCTTCGCCTTCTTCACGTCGTCCACCGCTTTCCCAGGTCATCCCAGGTCGCCTCCGGGCTCGGCTTCGCTCCCGCATCGAAGATTTCCTTGAGGGCGGCGATGCTCGGATCGCGGAACGTAGGCCCTGGCCACTCGACCCCCAGGGCTCGTCGCTCCTGTTTCGTGAGTTTGGCAAGGGCCCGCTCCCGAACCTTCTCCGCATGCTCGGGCAGCATGACGTTGACCGGGACGGTGGGATGCTCGTGGTCAAGAAGCGCAAGGGTCCCCTCCTCCACGTAAACCGCCTGCCTCTTCTGCACGCGCATGGCGGTGCCAGGAGGCACGTGGGAAAGGTCCGTAAACACCCCCATGACCTCGCCGTGGTCGGGGTCGTAGAGGACGTACACTTCAAGAGGGGCGGACACAAGCATGATCATCCGAGGCCGAAGAAATCAGCCGCGCTTGGGGGTTCTGGTTCCACGGGCTCTGCCGTGCCAAGGGCTTCCCGCCCTTTGTCCGTGATCTTCCATCGACCTTCGCCGTATTCGACCCAACCCTCGGCTTGCAACGGATAGAACACGAACGAGCTTTCGGACCAGCACAAGATGGGATGGGCGGCGATCACGAGGAGCACCTGGATCGGATCGGTTACGCCTTGCAATAAGGGCGAACATGCCTTCATCCGTGGTTCTCCCGAGTCGGGATGCACTGGACACATCGTGCGTCGGGTGGGGACTCGTGGGGCATCGTCCAGTTACTTACCCGAAACCAACGGCTCTCCGAACCTTCCAAACGCCAAAGCTCCCACTGCCCGCCTGCCCGTCTCCGAGCCCAGGCGTGCTTGGCGAAAAAGGTCGTGAGTAGCCATTTCACCCTGGATCAATACCCATCAGGGTCGTCATCCGACCACGGCCCGAAATCGTGGAGCAGACAATCTCGCACCTTATGCTCGGGGAGATCGTCTCGCTTGCACTCGGCAAGGATCCAGGCCCGAGCCTCGTCCTGGCAGCTTACGGCGGCGGCAAAGCTGTGCTTTGACCATTCCTCGCACAGCACGAAGCCGTAGTCGCCGTCGTGAAAGGACCGAGCCATCCGCTCACACTCGCCCCCGAGCACCCATGAGTCGTGGTAGCGGGGACTCTCCAGCGTGTCGGGCTTCTTCGACAGACAGGAGTCGAAAACCCAAATGTCCGGCTCCTGCTCCTCGCTTGAGACGGCCGCACGCTTATCCGCCTCGGCCTTACACCACTCGTCGGAGGGTGGCCCCTCGGGTGCTTGGTGTGGAGCCACGAAGATGCCGAACCCCGCGCAGGGGTGGGCGGCCTTGTACGCGATCAGTGAAAGCTCCTCGCGGGTCGGCGCGGCAGCGGCCTCGGCCTTCGCGGCCTCGTAGCCTTCCTGATACGACGCCCTCACAACCGAGTCCTCGATGGGGAGAAGGATCAACGTACCGATGTAGGCGGCAAGGAGGGGAACGAAGGCGGTGAGGTAGGTCTTGGGGCTCATAGTTGACAACCCGCGGTTGATCTCAGGCACGCCCGCCCTGAGCAACGCCTCCTCGGCGTCGATCAGAGCCGCCTTTGCGTCGGCGACCGCCAGCTTCTTCTCTTCGTAGGTCATGTCCTGACGCTTCCCTTACCCTCGCACTTGGCACACACAATCCATTCCGGGGTGCCTCCCCCGGCTTCCGCCCAATGCTTCTTCTTGCCCGTAGCGACGTTGCCCTTTCCCGAGCAGGTGTCGCACCGAGTCGTGCCTTGAACCCGGGAGGCCAACGCGGAAAGGCTTGGCAGCTTCACCTCGGCCTTGGCGTCGAGCAGGTGCATCTGGCCTTCGGAGGGAGGGTTTGGCTCCCCCACGCGGCGGCGTATCAGGTTTTGAGCACCCTCGATCACCTTCACGCGGTCCACCGATCCTCGGTGCCCTGTCTCAAGGTAGCCGAGAGATTTGAGCACGGGGACGAGCTTGTCCACGGCGTCCAGCAAGCGCCGTTCTTTGGGGTCCTGTAACAGCGCGCGCCCTGTCATCTCGACCACGATCTCTTCCAGGTCGTTGTGGACCGACAACGCATCGTCAGGGTCCCCCAGACCCATGTCCCCCTCAAGTAACCGCTCCTCGATCATCTCGCGGACAACCCCACACGCACTCCCCCGGATCGAACCGGGCTTGAATTTCTGGTCGGCGAGCTTTTGGATCAGCAACGCGGCGTCGATGGCAAGGTCACTCGCACTCTTGTCCTCGTACAGCACGGGCACATCGTCGCCCCCAACCGCAACGAGGAGAAGCTGGCGTAGGTTCTCGTTGCCTTCACGGTACATCCCCACCTTGCCCCTCTCAGCGTCCAGCGTCACCTCCAGTGCGGCGTACTCGTCATCCGCGGCGGTGAGGTCGGACTCCAGGGCGTGCACCTTGTTCCGCAGATCCTCAATCTCGTCTTGGAGATTCGTCGTCGTGCCCTGGGTGCTCACGTGCCTACTTACTCCGTCAGCACCTTAAAATGAACCGGCCCCCATTTGGGGGCCGGTTCACGTCGCGGGAAGATCAGATCTCAACCCTGTGCGGCGTCGATCAGGTCGCCCAAGGTGGCGTTTCCGAGCGTAGAGCCCACGGCACCCTTCTTGACCAGATCCGACACCTGATCGAGCGTCAGGTCGCGCTCATTGGCAAGGCCAGTGAGCAACGCGGCGCGGAGGATCTTGTCGGTCGAGTCGATCCGACTCGGCCGTCCGCCCTTGCCCTTGGCGGCACGCGTCTGCTTCGGAGCCTTTTGCTTCGGAGCCTTGCTCTTGGCGGCACGCTTCTGCTTCGGAGCCTTCTGCTTCGGAGCCTGCTTCGGGGCCGCCGAAACCTTTTCCTCCTTCGGGGCCGCAGCCTTGCGGGGGCCTGAGCCACCCTTGTGGTTCTTGAGGAAGGTGTCGATCGCCGAGGCGGTCACTCCCCAAACCTGAGCCGGGCCTCGGCCCAGCGGGTTCTTGACCTTCTTGCCACGGATAGCTCCGTCGTAGAGGTACTTGTTGAACGCCGACCGCGTGACGGGCTTGACGCCCTTTTTCTTGCAGCCATCGGCGTAATACTTGAAGGCGTCTCCGCCGATCAGTTTGGTATCGCTCATATTGTGTGTCTCCGTGTGTGAGTGTGGGTGCGCGGGTGATTCCCCCGCGACGGTACTACTTACGCCAGATACGGCCCGAAATGAGTAAGCGAGTTTAGCGCCGGGACCTTAGAAGCTCCTAGCTATCTGTTTTTGGCTCCTCGGTCAAGCAGTTGCCGTCCTATACGTCTGTAGAGGTATGGACGAGCGCGTGTTCCTTCAGGAAATTGCGAACAGGCTCAATGAGTTTGTCCGCGACTTCCCGACAGAAGCGGGTGAGATTTTCGGGAACCCCCGGGCCTTCGGCTCGGAGGTTGCTTCGATGCTCCGCGCCGTCGCGGGGGCCAACATCGACATGCCCTTCGGCGTCTTGTTCGGGGCGCTCATGGCCGAAGGCACTGAGGATGCGCAGTACCACCTCTCAATGGTGTGGGACGAGTACAAGCGCTTCAGTGGGTTCAAGGTGATCGAGATCGCACCGATGAGCGCCGGGGCAATCCAGACGCAGGCACGCAAGGCGTTCCGTTCGTCCGACGACGACCCGGTGCTCAACTAGGCGTGGAACACCTGCCGCATCGCGGCCTCTAGTCGGGCGAACGCGGCGAGGTTGTCCGCGGTTGAGAGGTCGGCGCCGTCTGCGAAATAGTCAGCGCGATCGTACTGCATCCGAAGCAGTCGCGTCTGCCACACACGCCTCGGCGCCCACGACCACTCCTCGCAGTGAAACGCCTCCAACACCTTTGGGTCGATGTACGGTAGGATCGACTCCATGTCGTGGTCCATGTACACGCGTTTCTCTCCGTCACGCGTGAACCCTCGCACCACGTAGTCAAGGACCACCACATCGTTCCACCGCATCGCCGTGAGCAAGTGGGGGAGAGCCGCGAGCGGTGAAGTGTCCCCGCAGGTTGCAATGTCCACGTCCACGCGAAAGGTACTCACCCCAAGCGGGTCGTTCGTGTCGAGGGACGTGTGCGCGCTGACGTGGCTCTTGTCGAGATGAACATTCACGCTCGCGTCGGCAGGAGGGGAATCTTGCTTCGACACATGGAGCACCCCGGCCCCGAGGATCGAGGCAACCTCAGTCAGAGTCTCAGCGACACGGGCGGCTGAAAAATGGCGCCGCACGTGGGACGAGTAGCTCCGCTTCTCGCTCTCCGTCTGCGTCACAGCGAAATCGTAGAGATTGAAGCTCAAGCATTTTGTCAGGTTGTTGAACGGTGCGGACACGGGGCACCTCCCACTTGCCGCGGGTTATCGGACCTTGACCGAGATCCTCAACACCCCGATCTGGAGAGGTGCTTTGGGGGCCGCTTTTTTGCCGCGGGCGCGGCGCTTGTTCGGGTCCTTGACCGGCTTCGACACGATGTTCGGTTGGCCTACAGGCTCAACCGATGCCGTTGAAACTCGTTGTCGCTGCTGGCCGAATCGAGGTCGGCTGAGAACGCCGCTCGGTCGTAGTCCTTGCGACCCAATTCGTGCGCTCGCTTTGTGTACCACTGCCACTGCTCCTTGATCATGGCGGAGTAACCAGGGTCGTCAAGCTCGTCGCCACGAAGGGCTTTGGTCAACACGTCCTCGCCATGCTCGCCAATGATCAGCACCTCGTCCTTGGGGGTCGAGAAAATGTCCTCCGCACTCGCCCAGGGGGTCCAATCGGTTTCGTACTCAAGGTCGTGAGGCCACTCCACCGTCGTCCTATGACCGAGGTCGTAGAGCCATGCCTTCCACGTCTCCACGTCCCAATTCGCATCGAGCCGTTGGCGGCACACGGGGCAGAACGCCTCGGCTTCAGCCGAGCGCCGGCCTTTGAAGGCGACACAGCACGGAGAGGAGCCGGGGTCGGCCTGCTTGGCGTACTCGCCCATGAGCGCGCTGGCAAGGTTGTGGAGACCCTCTATGGCCGTTCCGTAGGGGTCTGGGGCCTTCAGGATTAGGGTGGACACTTGGGCGTCCTCGACGTACCCGAAAGTGAGCAGAATCAGCGAGCATCTCATGGGGTGCGGGACTATACGCCAGCCGTTGCAGCTTCGTTCTCGTAAACCTCTAGCTTCTCCATCAGGAGAGCCCTGTGCTCCATGCCAAGGGCTCCAAGGACTCGGGCCATCGCCCACAGCCTCCCGGCCCAAAAGCCGTCTGTGAAGCCGTCTGACACGCTGAGCCGGTAGCTCTTGGTCTTGCGCTCCCAGTCGCGGCGGAGGTGGTGCTTAGCATCGTCTCGATCCATGTGTGTGAGTTGCATACACCATCCTACCCGCACCTACACCATGAGTCAAGTTCACCAAATAGACGAACCGCGGCCCATCGAGCCGCGGCCGTCAGGTTTCCGCCGAGCTAGATCCGAGTGGCGTCAACCAACTCGGCGACCAGTCCGGTCTTGAGGGTGGACGCGAAGTTGCGGGTCGCCCACGCCTTGCGGCTGAACCCTTCGGAAGAGGCCGCGATGATCGTGCGGTTCTTCGCGTAGAGCGTCCATCGGATCTCGCCCTTTCGATCCTTGGAATACACGACAATCGGAGCCTTCGGGGCGCCCGCGATGATCGTCTTGATCGTCTTTTTGGGGGCCTTCGCCGCCACCTTCTTGGCAGCGGGCTTGGCCTTCGTCTTGGCCTTCGTCTTGGCCTTCGTCGTGGCGGTGGTGGCACGGCGACGCGGGGTCGGCTTGGCCTTCGTGGTGGTCTTGGTTGTTGTTTTGGTTCCCATCATAAACTCCTTGGTTTGGGGGAGTGGCAGACAGTACCGATCCAACCTTCATTCGGTTGTGGCTGCGAGAAACAGACCGCCGAACGTGACGATGCTCGGCCACAGAATTTCGTGTCCGCCCCCTATGATATGAAAATTGAGCCAGATCAGCCCGATGAAAAACGCCACCTTGCCGGCGACGTGGAGCCTAGCTCTCACCCTTCTCCACGGCAGGAGACTCGGCCGCTGCGTATGCCCGCATCCAGGCTTCCAGCCGCATGTTGTCGCAGCACTCCATGACGTGCGAGAGCACCTGTACGGTCGTGGGGAGCCGATCCTCGGGCACACCCCTCTCCTTGAGTTGCTCGTAGATCGAGTTGAAATACTGGTCCACGAGATCAATTTCATCGATCTCGACCTCATCGATCTCGACCACTTCGTCACTCATTGTCGCCACCGTCGATAATCGTGAAGGGGACCGGAGCCGGGGCGATACCCGTCGGTTGCGGGGCCATCGAAGGCAAGGGCTCAGGAGGCGATGAGGGCTTCGTGGGCTCGGCGACCCCGAGACGCTTGAAGGACTGGCGCATGATCCGACGGAGGGATTTTCGGATCGAGTGCCCAAGATCGCTAACGATCACGAGCGCCTTGTCGCCCCGCTGTTCTGCGAGCACGGCGATCTTTCCAATCGTCACCTGGATCGAGGGGTCCTCGTCAGAGGCTTCCGACAGAAGGCTCAGGCACGAGTCGATGATGTTCGCATACCGGCCAGTGTCATCACCGACCACGACGGAGGCATCCGCGGGGGGCCATTCGCTCGCGGCAGCGGCAAGGACACCCCCATTCTTAGCGATGCGTTTGAGTACGGATTCCATTTTTCACTCTACCTTCAAATGTGTCCCAGGTTGGCGAGACGGACGATCTCGGTCTCTATGGTTTGAATCGCATAGGCCCATGACCACTGCCAGCCGAGTTTGGGTCGAATTCTCGCGGTGTTCGTTGCGGCGGGGGGGTTCTCGACGGTCAGCGTCCAGACAGTCGGAGGCGGCGTGGGGGGGACGGGCCGGGCGACCGTGAAGACGTACCCGAACAAATCGAAGCTGGCGGACGGAACTGGCGTCATCGAAATGCTCGCCAACCACGCCAGCACCTCCTCCACCGTTGATCCAGCGGGTGGGGGGTCCGGCAAGACGCACACAGGCGTCAAGTTTTGGGCGACGGGCATCCTTTCAGTCTACTCCTCGTCCTGCGGCGTGTCGAAG
>Ga0307380_10002819_pt1 | contig 24333 bp, 17 predicted proteins | sample UN3MG_FD_202239 | JGI IMG/M metagenome (GOLD analysis project Ga0307380, IMG submission 202239) | Soil microbial communities from Risofladan, Vaasa, Finland - UN-3 | ecosystem: Environmental > Terrestrial > Soil > Coastal area > Acid sulfate soil | place: Finland: Risofladan, Vaasa | collected... | reverse complement strand
GGTCCACGTCAGCGACCTCCAGCGTGACCTCTGGGCTGAGGAGCGCAATGCCGTGCAAGAATCGGCCTTAGACGCCTACAAACGCAGGAAAGTCTTACCAACATCATGAGCTACGACCAAAATCTGTGTGTTAAGCATAATAAAGAAAATGATAGATTATGCCAGAGATTATCTTGAGGAAGCCAAGAAATCTACAGAGGAAAGCACCGGAACTCCAGAAACAGATTGACACTCGTGTCCCAGCTTCCTTATAGCCAATCACCAGCTGGTATTTGATCCACCGCCTGGCGTAAGACAGGATCAACATTCGTATAGACCTTGTTGGTCAGATCTGATGAAGAATGTTCCAGCAGCCTCTGTGTGACAGCAGTGGAAACGCCGTTCTGAGCAAGCACCGAACCAAAGGTCTTGCGCAAATCATGAAACTTGAAATCACCCAAGCCAAGCTTATCACGGATCTGTGTCCATCTGTATTGATTGAAGCGATCTGTGAATATCTTCTCTTGTTCAGGATTCAGCCCCGAGACGTATTTCTCAAGTTCTCCCATGATAGGAACCGGCACGGGCCGTGAGCCCATGCTCTTTCGGGTTTTTTGGCTCCTTGTCGTGACGTAGCTGTTTTCAAGGTCAACATCAGAAACGCTCAATGATTCGATGTCACCGCGTCTCAAGCCCGTGCCCAGAGCTAACAAGATTCTCATCCTTAGTGTCGGAAACTGCCTGGAAGCTGACAACAATTTCCTTATCTGAACCGTGCTCAAGGATTTCACGGGTTTCTCATCTTCTTTCACCAGCCTTATCTCTATCTCTCCGTTCAGATACCTATTCTTCCGGCACCAATGGGTAAACGCCTTGAGGTTCCTGATGTCCTTGTTAAGCGTCGAGCGTTTTATTTCCTGGCCTCTCCTGAGTATGAACTCATCAACGGCGGTTTGTGTAATCTGTCTCGAGTTGCATTTCCCAACCAAGCGTTCGAAGTGACGCATTGTAAGGGCTGTCTCATAGATCGAAACTTCCTGATCACCACGTACTTTCTTGTTGTGCGCATATTCCTCGAGCATTTGCGGCCAATCGACAGTGACTGTCCCTGTGAATACGTCAGAGTTCAATTGAGCATATTTCATCTGGCGATAATGTTCGGCAAGAGCTTTGCTCGGCAAAGCCTTTGCTCTGCGTTTGCCGCTCTCATACCAGCCCACCCACCAGCCCTTCACGCTTTCTCTTTTGTATGTCCATACCTTTCGCATAACATGGAGTCTATCGTAATTTAGGGGATGCGAATCAAGCGAAAAAATGCGAGTAGAAACGCCCAAAGTAGTGCCAAAATGGAGACATGGGCGGCGGCTTCTGATCTGGATGCTTCATAATAGCCTATTGTACAAAGGGTTATGGAATAGATTCCTTTAGTTCGCTTAGGACATTGAAGACGAGGCGAAAAAATCGCCGTTTCTGGGCCAAAAACGAGGGTGGGCGGAACACGAGAAACTGGCCGGTCGTGGCCATTTTCAGGGCGGCAAGGCCTCTATGTTGGCGGTGGCGTCCTGTTCGGGGAAACAACTGAGCATTGCCCCCAACCGCTTTACCGCTTCTTCGCCTTACCGTTCAGTCCCTCCCTAATCAGCCTCCCCATCTTGAACTTCACCACTCGCTTCGCCGGCACGTCAATTGGCTCCAGGGTCTTGGGATTGTGTGCTTCTCTTGCTGACTGCTTTCTGACTTCAAAGACACCAAAGTCGCGAAACTCTAGGCGGTTGCCTTTGGCGATTTCGGAAATCATCTCATCGAGGAATTGCTGCACTACTGCCCTGACAGTACCGTGCTTGCTTTGAGTCCTCTCTGCGATTCGGTCTATCAAATCCTTTTTGGTTATTGTTGCCATCAGCCGACCCTCAAACCTTTTTGACCAAGTCCGGTTCAATAACCTCAGCCGACTTACCTGGGTTTGACAATGTTCCAAATGTCCGTGATCTCTGTGCCAGGAATGGCGGGCAGAATCAGTTCACCCTCCTTTTTCAAAGGCAGCCTAATCAATCCCAGAGCTGGCGTGTCAACCGACAGGCCCAACTCCGCGCCATACGGGATTTTTGAGCCTGGTCTGATACCCTTCAAGGCTTTAAACATCCCGATATAGTTGACCTTGGCGGGTAGGGAGACTGTTTTCTTACTCTTTGCCGGCACAGTAGTCTGTGAGTTGGCACTGCCTGAAAGAAACTGTTCGGCATGGCTGGACACGGTGTAATCGAAATTTGTCAATGGCAAAGCAACTGGATAATGGTTCTCAATCTCAACGTCGAAAAGAAGCGTGGCGGAGTCGAGCTTGACGTCGTCAAACTTTAGGCCTACTAATCGTGCACTCGGTCTATTACGTTCGAAAGCTTGCTGCATTGTTTTGCACCCTGTGAACAGAGCCGGGACTAATAGCATTACGAAGATTATGTGTTGTTTCGTCTTCATGTCTTCTCCTTTCACGAATCACCTCTCCACACTTTCGTTCTATGGCATGGACAGGAGACATAAAGCCAAACCAAAGAAATTGGACAGATTGGATAAATCAACAGTGGATCCTGCTATTCAAGTTGCGGCTATGGCAGTGTGGGTATGCTGAGCACCCCACTCAACTTCTTTGTCAGTTCGTCGATCATCTGCTGTAGCTTCTTATTCTGATCCTCAAGCCCGGCAATTTTCTTTATCTGTTCTTGTAGCCGTCCTTTCAGTTCTTCAATCATAGCTTCAGCGTTTGTCACCTTGGCAAGCGCCGAGTCCTTTTCCTTGGTCAGTTCGCTGAGTTGCTCCTTGAGACTCCCTGCCTGACTTACCATAGCCTGCAACTTCTCTCCGGCTTGCTTAACGGCAGACAGTTCCGACGTCGCCTTTTCAAGCGACTCGGAAAGCTTAGCCATATTTGTTTTCAGGTCATCTCGTTCGCTCTCAGTTTTCGCCAAAGCGGCTTTGACCTTTGTCAACTCCCCTTTTGCCTCTTCGGCTTCCTTGACAGCTTGTTCTTTCTCAGCATCCTTGCAACCCATCAGGGCAAGCGAACAACACAGCACGACCGTAACTGTAAGATTCATCTTGTGCTTGGTCATTTCCGTGCTCCTTTCCGTTTCTTTCAGAAAGGGAACCGCCCTTTCCACAAAATTACTCAAAAGACTCTGAAAGTGACCGACATTGTACGGCAAACGTGTGAAAGCACAAGCCGATTCTACCTACTTCATGGTTCCCCTCGATAATCCAGCTCCCACACAAACTACCTCCCGGCTGTCGCGGGGCGGGGTGGGCCCGGTTGATGGTTGGCGAGATGTTGGCACCGAGAGGGGGATATTTACGACGCCACCCCGATGAGCCGGCCTAACGGACCTCGTCTGTCATGAACTAGCGCGAGGGGAATCGTTCTTGTTGTGTGTGCCTTGGAAGGCACATTGAATCCTCGGGTGGAAATCCCGACCGGCGATGCTCGTCCCAGCCGGAAGCACTTGGGGCGGACCAGGAGGTGACAAATGGGCTGAAGCACTCCAAGAAAAGGCTCCTTTGGGGAGTCAGCAGGCCGTGCGGGCTGCAACGCGCAGTGAACACCGAGCAGGCCCTGAAAACGTTGCCGCGGAAGCCGACCCGCCACAACAATGGGGAAGGCCGTCGTCGCAGGAGAAGAGACGAGAAGCGCATCCTGCGGTTCCGCCGGGGTAGTGGTGGCAGCACGTACGGGACAGATTCAGTGTGCAACAAGGGAAGTCTGCCAGGGTGCCCACAAGGGCAACGCCAAACCCGTGAGGGGCAGTGGCGGCCCCGGCAGATGGCGGATGGGCTCGTAGTACCGTGGAAGCCTCGTAACGGAGGCTGAGGGAAGGAGCCCTACTTCAGAAGGAACGCATAAAGCGGCAAGAGCCGCAGGGATTGACAATGAGTCTACCAACTCTGCGTGATTCGGTTCAGAAGCTGCAGATGGCGTTACAGGCGAAAGCCAAAGCCGAACCCAGCTATCGTTTCTATAGTCTTTGGGACAAGGTCTATCGTCGAGATGTACTCTACGAAGCGTACCGGCACTGTCGTGCCAACGACGGCGCACCGGGCGTGGACGAGGTTACGTTCGATCAGATCGAAGCCCAAGGCGTGGGGCCATGGTTGGCAAAGCTGCAGGAGGAGTTGCGGAACAAGACCTACGTTTCGTTGCCCCTCCTTCGTGTATGGATCGCCAAGAGCAACGGCGGCGAACGGCCCCTCGGTATTCCCGCGATCCGGGACCGCGTGGCGCAGATGGCTGTGCTGCTAATAATTGGGCCGATCTTCGAAGCTGACCTCTGTCGAGAGCAATACGGCTTTCGACCGGGGAGGAGTGCCAAGATGGCTATCCAGAAGGCGTACTTCCACGTGACCGAGCGAGGATTGAGTGAGATTGTAGACGCGGATCTAAGCGACTATTTCAACACAATCCCGCATGGCGCGCTGGTACGATGCCTGAGCCGACGGATCGCCGACGGCCATATGTTGTCGGTGATCAAGCAATGGCTGCGGGCACCGGTGGTCGAACAGACTGAAGATGGCCAGCGCCGTACGACAGAGGCTGCGGACAAGAACCGTGGCGTCCCACAAGGCGGCCCGCTGTCCCCGATGATGGCCAATCTGTACTTGCGCCGGTTCATCCTGGCATGGAAGCGGTTCGGGCACGAGTGTCGACTACAGGCCCGCGTGGTCAATTATGCCGATGATTTGGTCATTTGCTGTCGTCCCGGCAAGGGACAAGAGGCGATGGAGGTGTTTCAGTCGCTAATGACACGGCTGGGCCTGACGGTCAACGAACGCAAAACCCGACTGGTGAAAGTTCCGGAGGAGTCCTTCGACTTCCTCGGTTACACCGTTGGCCGCCTCTACGGCTTATATGGTTGCTCCTACATCGGTATCAAGCCTTCGAAGAAGGCCGTGCAGAAATTGCGAAGGCGGATTCACGACGAGACGTCGCGCCGGTGGGACTGCCAGTTACCACAGGAACGAATACCCGCGCTCAACGCGCTCCTACGAGGTTGGTGCGGGTACTTCAACCACGGTCATGTGATGCCCACATACCGGGTAATGCGACGGTACACCGAACTACGTCTCCGCAGATGGCTGATGCGGCGGGAACAGCGTTATGGCACGGGGTACAAACGATATCCCAGTGCTTATCTCTACCAGACGCTGGGGCTGTATGCCATACCCACCCGCTGGGCAGCCGTGCCGAATGCGAAGGCCTGAGCTTCTGAAGGAGAGCCGGATGCGGGAGAGCCGCACGTCCGGTTCGATGAGCGGGACGTGGAAACGGGGCAGGGTGGAGCTATTGAGACACCGGCAGACGAAAGGGCCGGCAACAGATAGGCTCTACCTAAACCACCGCGCCACGTCTCGACTCTACCCGATCACCCTTTTGTGTTCGTTCTCGGACCCTTGTTTCTAACGCCCACTGTGCAAAGCATTTACAGACAGCGTTATCGGGCCTTCATCCGATTCAGAAGGGGCGCGCAACAAGCGCGCAACAAATCGGCCCCCGCCTGATGCCTCAGAGGCAACTCGGGCGCGGTCTAACACGTCCTTTCGGACCGCCAGGTAGAACCGTTCAGTGGTCTCAATGCCGGCATGTCCGGCCAACTCCTTGACCTCATGGAGACTGAGTCCCTGAATGACCCAATTGCTCAGACAGGTCCGCCGCAGGTCATGGAAGGTCCCTGTGTGAATACCCGCCAGTCGCCGGATCTTGTTGAAGTGATGGCAGAACTTCGACAACGGCGATCGACCCTTCTCGACGGTCCACTGCCCGGCCCGACGGAGTTCCTGGATACGCTCGTACCGAGCCATCGGAACGAAGATGTACGGGCAACCTTCAGGTTGGGACACCTGATGCTCGACCAACAGTCTTAGCAGTTCAGCGGTCAGCGGAAGCGTTCGCCGTTCGGTGTCCTTGATATGCCACTCCCACGTATCCACACTATCCCTCTTCGGGGCAACATCGACCGTCATCCTGGCAAAGTCGATATCACGCCACGTGGTATTCAGGAGTTCCCCGCGACGCATCCCAGTACCCAGAGCCATACGAATGAGCAACTCCCATTTGATCGGAGAACCTTTCTCCTCGTATTGCCGGGCAGCTTTGCACAAACCGTGGCACTCCTGATCTGTGTAGACACGAATCTTCCGTCTTGGCACCTTGGGTGTTTTGAGCTTGCGAAGAGGATGCCAGTCAAGTTGTCCTCGGTCTTCGGCGAGCTGAAATACCCTTTTCAAATGTTTCACTTTCTTCGTGACAGTCCCAGCAGAGACCTCCTGCTCGAGACAATGCTGAATGAACCGCTCACCGTGCTCATATCGAACTGCCTGGACATCGATATTCCCTACACACTCGGTGAAATCTCTCATGGCCTTGGCCGTTTCCTTGAGGGTAGTGGCACGAACCTGCCCTTTTGTGCGCATAAGACTATCTTGAAAGAAGTCCGTCAGTCGCATCGAGATGGGGCCGGCAACATTCATCCGGAGCTCCAACTGCTTTTCGTACCTTTGACGTTCCGCCCTGCGCCTATCTGCATGACCCAGCGAAATCTGCCGTCTTTTGCCACTCTGATCCATGTAATCAAGCATATACCGAAAGGATTTCTTATCACGCGAGGGCCTCATTCTTAGCCTTACCAGCTCTTTCATATAGACCTCCTTTCTGATGCTGGCCAAAGGCTTGGGTTGGTCCAAGCCTATGGTACCAGAATCGACAGCTATTGGCCATAGGTGAGATGATTCTCAAGCCATGCCTTCACGGCATCTGTCAGATACACAGCCTTTCCACAGAGATGTATCCGAGGCAAACCGCGTGTGCGCTGGAGGCTTTCGATAACATTTTGGCAGTTCCTTGCGTTGCTGATCTCTGGGATGCGAAGAAATTTGATCAATTCCTGTTCTGTCATGACGCTGGGGCACGGGACGAATACCCCATCCGGGCTTGGCGGGATGGCTGGCAATTCGGAGTTCTGCCGTATAGCCCATGAGTCATTCACGATTGGGCGGTCAGAGTCTAACAAGAGCCGCTTCACAGACACGGTACAGATCAGCTCAACCGTGACCGTGACGCGACCAGCAGCGTGGGCGTGACGGACCCAAGTACAGCAACAGAGTCAAACCTTGAGCTTCTTAGAAGCTGCAATTCCCGGATCACGGCTGCATCCCGGTGACAGCGTCTATCCGCGTTCGCGGTCGAGCAAGGTCACGAGCGTGAAAACCGCCAGTTTCTCATTGGGGGTGCGCCGTTTGAGCCACTTGACGATGGTCACGAAATCGTCAAGGGCTTTCTTTGTCCGGACGCGCAGTCGCTTCTCTTCTGGTGGGTCGACGGTTACTATCTTGACCGGTTCGACTTGCTCAACTCCTCTTTTCACCCTTCGACGCTGATCATGGGGGCAGCGCTCTCAGGGTGGCGGCACCCTCCAACCAGGCCTCGGCCTGGTCAGGACGCCAGAGAAAATGAAGCTGCAGCTTGGCAATCGCATCCTCGGCAGACGCATTGCTCGGGTCACTGATCGTGACGCCACGTGACACGAGGTCAATGACAAACCGGCGCGTGGCCTCGGAAGGCGTGGTCTGGAACGAAACCAGGCACTCGGCCAACGTTTGTTTCGCCGGCTGACTGCCGGGACGGTTGCCCTCGGCCTCAATCCGCAGCATCCCAGCTGCACCCTTCATCGTCACTTCGAGCACCAGCGGGCTGCTCTCGGCCGGCAGGTCACGGCTGGTGGCGTGGAGCCACTGGGCTTTGTACCGCCCGTGGCGACGCGGGTCGTCCGGGCTGTCAATGACCTCGTTGGGCACGGTTTTGAACCGAAAGCCGGCCAGCACGCCGCGCGTGGCGCCCATGGCCACAGTCTGGTCCGGCTTGTACCTGGGATGTTCCTTGCGGGCCAGCGGCAGCAGCAAGCTCGGAGCACGCCCAACCGGCGCATCGGCCCCGGGGGAGGCCATCGGATGCCGTGCGGTCACGATGGCCGTCTGCAATTGACATTCGAGTTGGGTGAGCGGCCATTCCCGCCTGGTCAGATCGTCAAAGTGCACGCTGGAGCCGCAGAACCACTCGGGATGCTTGCGCAGCCGGGCCATGATGGCGTCTTCTCGCTTCGCCAACGCGGCCGCCGACTCCGCCGCGCGCGCACTCGTTAGGCCTCCGCCGAACACGGCTTCCTTGCATCGCCAGATTTCGGTGTAGACGGCGCTGAATTCCGTGAAAGCGGCCACCATGTCCAGACGTTGGCGTTGCGCCTCGGTGATTTCGCAGGCCGCCGCCTCGCGCAGGGCCGCCTCGAGGCGGGCATGGTAATCAAGGGGACAATGGTGGAATTGCAGCGGATCCTTGAAGGGCCATTCCTTGCCCCAGACCGGGGTGACATCGTCCCGCACGGGACTGTCTGGACGCCAGGAGCCCGCGGCAAGGTAGTAGCGATTCATCGCGGCGCCGGCCGCGCCGAACGTACGGTCGCAATACTGCCGTACCAACCAGTGCACATCAGCCTTCGGGTCCCACAGGAGGTGGCGAATCACATAGAGCTTGGGAGCGTCAAAGGCCCACACGGGGTATGCTTCCGCACGATACAGCAGTAGGTCGTGCGCCTGGTAGTAGCGGAAATTCTCCTGGATGATTTCGAACGGGAGATTAGGGAGCACGTACCCCGCGCCGTAGACGTATTCGTACGTGCCCAGGCGCGGCGCTTTTCCCCGCCAAAGGCTGTGCCGGTCGCCAGCGACATTCACCAGCACATTCTCCCGCAGCGCCAAGTCGGGGGGCGGAAGGCCCACGTCCCCGTATGCCAACACCCCCACCATTCGGGGCGGGTAAGCATCACGCAACGCGTCCGCAACCCGGTTGACAAACTGGTAGTACGCTTGAGGCCAACCGGCGCGGCGGCATTCGGCGCACTGGCAGTGCACCCGCTCTCCGTCGTTGATGCCAAGAGAGTAGAGCAACCGCCCCTCGGCGAAGGTCTCCCGGCCCTTCGTGACAGCCACTTCGAGCGTTCTGGGGTGCGTGTAGCAAGGATGCCATGCCTGGTAGCTGTTCTGGCCGCCCGTGCCTTCGCCCCGAGCGCGTGCGTCGGGGACAAAAGGCTGGCTGTCCTCCATTCGCGGGAAGATCTCCGGCCAGTTCTTGAGACTCTCCTCGATAGGAAATATCCGGATCATGTTGTGGGTCACCGCCTCCTGGTGCATTCGCATGCTCTTGAAGAAATCTCCGGCACTGAAGAAGGACCGCTCCTGGGCAGCCACACCGCTGGCCGCCCGCGGCTTTCGTTCGCCGGCCGGGTCCTGCAGCACCAGTCCGCTCATGACCCGCCCGAACACGAACGGCCGCACGGACAACCGGCCTTCCTTCAAGACGAAAGCCCTGCGGGGCGGCACACAGAGACCAAGCTCGCCGGGAAAAGCCCAGTGCAGCCCCAGATACTCTTCCAGAAATGCCATCACGCCGTACCCGGTCGCCAGCGGCGTCTGGCCGGTGATGGTGATGACGCCCTGGGGCTCTGACACGATCTCAATCTCGAAGGCATCGATGTTGCGAATGTCGGCAAGTGTCTCCGGCGGGAGTTGGTGCCAGTAGGTGGCGCTCGTTCGCAAGACGAATTCGACCGGCCGGCCTACACCCTGCAAATCTTCCCGGCCCAGGGCCAGCTTCAAGTACTTGACCAGAGTCCCCCGAAGCTCCCCGGCCACGGTCTCGAAGGGCCCTTCCTCACGCACGGTAATGTCGGACGCCCCATGGAGCTCCACCGTGCCCGAAGCACGTTCGGCCCCCAGGGTCAGCACAAGGGCGCCAACGACAAGGATGGTCTGTTTCACGTTCCTCCTTTCGTTTTCGTGTCCTTGTCCAGCACGCCATGTTTCCATTCTACCGTGTGTCCGACGCCGGGGCAACCACCTCTTCCGGAGAAAGGGTCGGTTCGCGGTCAGCCCCGCCAGAGAGAGCTTGGAACTTCATGCTATACTCTCAGAGGCCGGGCCTTGCTCTGCTCTTCACGTCCAGATTCAATCCTGGACTGCCAATCTTACCAAATATTCGCAAGGGCTGGCCTTTCTTTGCAGAGACTAAACGAGGTGCAAAGCATTCAGTTTAGCTTCCCCGGAATGGGCGGTCTGGTTCGCTCTGAAAATAAGCGGGGCCCACGCCAAGTCGATCGGTACAGGCCCCGAATTGAGACCCACCCTGCCCGCCTTCCCGCGCAGCCGGCAAACGCAGCTATTATGTCAACACAATATCAAAACGGCTTGTCAAACGGCTTAGTCAGACCCGCCAACCACGCAATTTCCTCTGCGGACAGCGCCCTGTCGTAAAGACTGACATCGTCAATAGCCCCAAAGAAGTATCTGCCAGCGGCCGTGGCCCGATAGCCAATCGCCATATCTACGTCCGCCGTAATAGAAAACGCACTGGATGAGGTGCTGGGCCTTGTGTCGTCTTTGCCGTCCAGCCACAGTTGCACGTCCGGGTAGGAGATCGTGGCGCCCCGAATTATAGTGAGCGCAACATGGTGCCAGTTGTCGTCATTGAGCGTCGCATCGCCCTGCGCGTTGCCACCCCCATGCTCGACGCGGAGCCTGCCTTGGTAAAGGCGAAAGTCCACTCTCAGCATGTTGCTGTTGGTCCCCCAGCTTGCAATAGTCCGGTCCCCGCTGTCGGTCGTCTTGACCCAGGCCGACACAGTGCACGGTTGTTGTATGCCGGTTGTATCGGCCAGAATTCCTTTGTAGCCGGCGATGGTGACGTAGTCGTTGAGCCCATCCAGGCTGATGGCTTGGCCGACCTTACCCGCTACAAAAGCCGGCTCACCCATGGCTGTGCCGTTGCGTCCTTTGCCAGAGCTGTCGTTCGCATTGCCTTCAAATTGATACTGAGCCTGCAAGCTGGCTGTGCCGGGATCAATCGGGGTGATCAACTCCCGGTCGTACGAATACAGCCGGATGCCGTCGAGCAAGAGCATCCCCTGACCACCAACCCCGCCAATGCGCTCAAAACCGATGGTCAGCGTGGTAACGTTGCTCAGATTCGTGCCGAGCGAGGCCAAGTCAACATACCACATCTGCCATGCTGGTCGGTTCAAGTTCTCGGCGTTACCCTCGTATCTCACCTTGGCGCTGTTGATCTTCACGTACATCTGCTGTGGAACGTTGTTTGGATCGCCATAGAATCGCAGCGTCAAGCCTTTAATGCCATGCTTGGACCAGTCCCGGCCCGCCTTCAGATTCGCCACATTCGCCGTGACCTCTGAAACGCTGGCTGTGGTGTTATTATAGAAAAAGGGCACGGCCTGTTTGCCATCATAGATACGGGTCTTCTCCATCGAGGGCTGGAAGGCCTCGGCGTAACCGATGGTCGAGCCGTTTGTCGTGGTCCCAAAGCCATCAGTCCATGTCTCATAGACCAGGTTGCTACCCTCTTGCCCAGACTCAATGTCGTTGTAGGCCTCGAAATCGTCCACCACAAGATATTCCTGCGTCGAGAGACTCCAGATATCCCCTTGCCAGCTCGACGGAACTTCAGCATCATTGACCTCATCGATGCGCCAGTAGTACGTACTGGCCAAGTTCAGGGAGGAAGCATAGCTGGGCGAGGTCACGCTTGCCGGGGGAACCGTGCCATCTATCACGGCCTGCTCGTCATTGCTCAAATAGACATTGTGCGCGGATGCCTCTCTGCCCGGTTTCCAGCTTAGCGTTGCATCCACGCTCACATCCGTGGCACCGGGGGGCGGATCGGGCTCTCTGGCCAGGACCGGTATGTAGAAGAAGCGAACCTCACTGAGACCATATTGCGCGAAGATACCACCCCAGTTGCTTTGGGCCGTGATCTTGACATATCTTGCTGCAGCTCCAGCAAAATCGACGGTGGTATTAGAGGCGTAGCCAGTTGCACCAGGACCTCGGGCAAACTCGTGAGTTGTTCCCAATGTGGTCCAATTGGTCCCATCGGTCGCGTACTCAATGGTGGCTTCCTTGATGCCGAAACCAACAAGAGGCTCAACAGAACTGTTATAGTTCCATACCAACATCTGGTATAATTTATAGACTCCATCGAACTCATATTGGATCCAGGCTGCATTCGGATCGACGCCACTGCTAAGCCACATAGCCGCGTTCTCGAATGAGTGGAGATCATCGCCATTCAGCCCAGAACCGTTGACAGTATTCTCCGGTCCCTCTTCAGTTCTGTTCAGGCTTGATGCACCGGCAATTATAGAGGTACCAGGAATCGGATAGGCGACGGGCTCGACCGTAAATTGCCAGACGTTGCCTTTGAACACCGTAAGGTCCGGCGGGGCGTTCACTTCATCAACCCGCCAGTAGTAGGTCTGGCCAAGGTCCGGGCGTTCAGGAATAGCGTAGGTGCTGGCACTTTGGCGGCCCCAATACACGCCGGTCAAGTCAACTGTCGCTGTGGCATTGTTGACGTCATCAAGACTGGTGCCGAAATAGACATCGTGTTTGTCAGCAAACACTCCAGGCGACCAGGTGAGGACCACGTCCCGGGGCACATCTGTCGCCTCATTAGCTGGACTGGGGTTAGAAGCCGAGGCAAGAGGCGCACCCACAACCACGGTGATCCCAAAGGCATAGGCCCGGGCCAGGTCGGGATTGCTGAAGTCGCCCACCGGTTGCCCGGCTTCAGTTGGTTCTACGGGGGCTGAGTTGTCATGAGCGGTTTTCCCTTCATTGCCAATCAGATAGACTTTGGCGGCTACGCCGTCCTGGTACACACCGCCAAAGACTTCGGTGTCCTGACTCAGTGTGAAGGTTTCAGAGCCACTCGCGAAGTCTGCCTTATCGACGCCATCAATGGTCACCGTGACACGTGGGCCCACCCACACGGTCTCATAGGTCAGAGGGCTGCTGGATGTCTCCTTGACAAGAAACGGACGTATGAAGCCAGCACCACTAACAACTCCAGGGTTGGCTTTGAATACAAACTCCGATACCTCGTAGCGGCCGCCTGGCAAGACCGCAGAGTATCCCTTATCGACATTGAGGCGGGCTGGCGGATTATCCAGACTTCCAGCCGAAATGTCGGTGCCAGCACCGATAGTCACCCCCTGGGACAATGACGCTGAACAAAGGCTCAGCACCAAAAAAAGAGAAACTAAATACGTGAATTTCGCACACATCATAGGCCTCCTTCAGAAAAGTATTAAGGGTCGGTTTTGTCAAAGACCACCTGAGTCTATTCATCTCCCATATATATTGGCATATCTCACACTTCTTGTCCATCATGCTACGCCATGTAATTACGTCAATATTCCTGCTGCATTGAACCTCGCAGTCGGTTGCAGTACGGCCTGTGCGGACCTGTAAGGCTTTTTTGGTTTGTAGCGCATATATTTGTTAAATAAAGCCTTACATCAATATCAGGCCCTGGATGTTCCTTTTAACCGAGTCACGTCATACGGCGTTGCAAGTCGTCTTCACCCAGCATAGCCGAAGTGAATCCGCTGATTTGCGACAGACTTGGGCTGCTATCTTCTTCTGGCTTTCCTGTTGTTGCCGTTTTGGATAAGGGTTGTGGGACAAGGAAAAGACATAGATGCAGAAGAACGCCCCACGTGATATCCGCCACATCATCTCGATCTCGGTACAGTGATCAACAATTCAGACCAGCTCAAACTGTACCTTTAGCCCGGCTCTCACTATGGATCTCTCGTGACGCTGGCCTCTTTGCACATATTTCGCGAATCCGGCGCCGAGGGACTTTGCCATATTGCTTCACGGCCTGAACCATGGTGAGAATGTTTTCTAGCGGCGTATTGGCCTGGATATTATGGCACGAGCAACAGATGAACCCCTCGCGATTGCCCCCAAGGGTATTCATCAGGTACTGGACCTCACGGCGCACGTCATCGGGGTCACCAAACGGCAGCACGTTCTGATTGTCCACACCCCCGTGAAAGATGACTTGATCACCGTATCTTCGCTTGAGGTCTGCAGGGTCCATCCCCGTGCATATATGCTGGATAGGATTGAGCACGTCAATGCCACAGTCAATCAATGGCTGGATGAGCGGCTCTACGGCACCATCCGTGTGGCAGAACACAGTCAACCCGTAAGAGTGTATGAAATCGCACCAGCGAGCCATGCGCGGCATGAGATGTTGACGCCAAACGTTGGGTGAGAATAGAAGGCCCCTTTGACAACCCACGTCGTCACTGACGAATACCATGTCTAAGTAGCACGATGCTTGATCCAAGAATTTCTTCATCATTTCGGTCTGAATCTGTTCGACGCGATCAAGGATAGCCTCGACCAGAGTGGGATTGAGGGCAACATCCATCATCGCCTGTTCCAGACCACGAAGCTGGCAATATACCTCGAACAACGAGACCCACGGGCCAATGACGGCAAAATCCCTGCTGGCCTGTTTGGCCCTCCGGACAGCGGAGTCATAGTCGAACCGAGTCGGATCGGGCCAGAAGGGATAAATGGCGATCTTGTCAGGATGGTCGAACGAAGCCATGGGGGGCTCGACGAACTCATGATAGCTCTCATAGCCGGCACGTACCGTCTTCAAGGGCACTCCCCACATCGTTCGAGTCCCCTCAGCGCCTGCACCCGCCTGAGTCCCTTCAATCTCTCCCGATGCTGTCTTATAGTCCACGAAGGCCCAGACTATCTTGTCCAGCCCCATCACTTTGTACAGGTCCAAGTTGTTGTCGACCGAGAAATGCTCTTGCAGCATTCGCTCCACTTCTGGGGTATGCCATAAATCAATGGCGATGCGATCAACTGGTTTGCGACCTAAGACGGCCAATATACGCTCTCTTGAATTCATTCGGCGTCAGTCTCCTGTGCGATAGTCACCATAGCCGATTGCCTTCTTCATGGGGGCATAGAAAATGCCGGCGTCAAATCCTTCGGCACCATGGAGCAAGGCTCGCTGTAATGGGCTGTCACTCAAGATAGTCGTCCTAAGGAATACTCAAGACCTTATGATAGCCCATCTGGCAATCTTGTAGAATTGCATTGTACCGTCAGAATGCGTCATTTGGTATTTGCATTTGGCAGCGATTGAGCGTATTATTGTCCAATCAATACCGTAGAGTGAAATTGGTACTTCCATGATTAGCCATCGCAATGCGACAGTCGGATGAGATTCTGTTACGGCAATCTCTCCTCCGGTGAAGCCAATGGACAAGGACGATTGGTTCTTCTACTACCTGCCGGTAAGTGATGAGGTCATCCGCCGGGGACTGTATCTAACAAGTGCGGGCCGCCAGTACACGAAGCCCCATGGGGATTTCCCCCCCGAACAACATCCGCTGGTCTATCATTTCAAGTGGAGAGAGGGGCGGAGACTTCCGGAGTTTGCTCTTGTACTCTTCACTGAAGGGCGTGGCGAGTTCGAGTCTGAGAAAGCCGGCGCACAGTCAATTCAGCCCGATGAGGTGGTGCTGATTACGCCGGGCCAATGGCATCGATATCGCCCCGATCCAGAAACCGGCTATACAGAACGGTGGATCTGCTTCAGTGGAGAGATACCCCACGACCTGCTTGATCGCGGCTTGCTCGAACCGACCGATATGATTGTAGGAGTACAACACCCAGCAGCGCTTATTGCCCAGTTTGACACGCTCCTGAAGCATGTACGGCACTGGCACAGTACCAACCCGATTACCGCGACTCACCACACGATGGCACTGCTTGGAACTGCACTGGCGATGGCTCATCGAGATCAAGAGAAGGAGAAAGGAGCTCCGCCCCCTGCCAAAATGGTTGCCTCTGATCCCTTGGTTTCTGAGGCCCTGGACCTAATCTGGACAAGGAGTCACGGCACATTGGAAGTGATGGACATAGTAGCCAAACTGCCTGCCTCACGGCGGACATTGGAGCGACGCTTTGAGGCTGTTTTAGGATACAGCATCCTGGATGAGATCAATACGTGCCGCCTGCATCGAGCTAAACGCCTGCTCTGTGAGACCAATCTGATCATGAAACGCGTGGCCTACCTATCGGGGTTCTCCTGTGCAGACCGAATGCGCCTGACATTCCTCAGATATGCCAATCTCACACCCAGCGAATATCGACAGAAAACGATGAAGCCGGCTCGGGACTAATGGTATTGAAGCTTGTGTCTCCGGAGCTCGTCGAATGGAGATTCTTTAAGGGCGGATGGTTCAACTGACACGAGGCTACGGCAATTCACTCGTGTCGCACATAGCCTTAGGGTGCAGGGAATCCCATTGGACATGTGGGCTGGAAGGTGTCCTATGTCAAGACTCTTGCGAAAGCAGGACCACAAGGCTTGAACAGAAGTAAACGCTTGTATGACAACGTTATATGCTGATGTTCTAAGAGACACATGGAACACTGCCTGTGTCCAGATCCTGACCAGAAGAGTGGTATGCGCAGCCGAAATATTGACGCAATACAACGCCATGTCCTATTTGCCTGAGACTGTGCTATGTGGTACCATACCGGCGAGAATGCAGGTGGCTGTCCTGGGTCAATGTGTAATGAGCACGAGCTGTCAGCAAGTTGTTCGGCAATCGGGCGTGAACGAAACTCGCGAAGTGTCGAAGATTCAGAGAATGAGTCGGTCACAGCAAGAGCGGGCGAGATGCCATGGTTTTACACTGATAGAGCTGCTGATTGTCATCGCGATCGTTGCGTTACTTATGGCCATCATGCTACCGGCCCTCGGAAAAGTCAGAGAGCAGGCCAAGTCAGCCGTTTGTCTGATGCATATGAAGAGCATGGCTCTATCCTGGGTGTTGTATGCTGATGACAATGACACCAAGTTGACTATGGGGACCCCCTACGCGTTGGCGCATAGCACGAGCGATCCTTCCAGATACATTTTGCCACCTGTAACAGCAGATTTCGCCCCTATGTGGCATCACATGATAGGCTCAAAAGCTTGGGTAGGGACTGAGTTTTCGACTCCGCGCAAGAATGCTCCCAAAACCGAGAAAACCGCGTGCAATGTACAGGGCGCCCTGTATCCGTATGTCAACAACACAGACGCCTATTGGTGCCCCAAAGGAATAAAGGGTGAGCAACGGACTTTTTCGATTGTTGATTCGATGAACGGTACTGCAATCAGAAATGCCGTAACGATCAAACGTTTTTCACAGATCAAGTTTCCTGCAAAGCGATTTGTCTTTATCGACGAAGGCGTCGCCTCGCCCGGCAGTTGGACCATCAACTGGGACCGTGTCAGGTGGTGGGACCGACCGGGCAATCGGCACAACGGTGGAGACAATTTCGCGTATGCGGATGGTCACGCCGCAAATTACATATATAGAGACCGTAGGACAATCGAATTTGCCGAACTCCCGGAGAGTGAGGGAAAGGATTTGAAGGACTCCTACGCCCAGAACAACCCGGATTTCGACTTTCTTCAGAGTGGGTGTTGGGGAGAGCAGATTATCCGGCCTTAAGCATGATGCGGCTTTGCGCATCGTAGGCTCGATCCATTAGCTCTGGGTGATTCTGCCGGACCGGAAGTGGGATTCGCATGGCTCAGACGAATGCGCACCAAATATCGAGAAGATCTTTCCTTAAGAATAATGTCATGGGGGTATCTGCACTCGCTTCCAGGTCATCACTTGGACATGCCGTGGCTGACACCGGCGCGCTTCCGAGCATATCACAGCGGCCTTTGTTTCGCCCTGAGACCCTCAACTTGAGCCCCGCACGCTGGATATGGTACCCGTCCCAGCGCGTACTACCCAACACGTTCGTGCTGTTTCGCAGAGAGATCATCTTGCCATCCAGACCTGTGAAGAGCCGGGGATGGATCATAGGAGAAAGTCGATACTTGCTCCATGCCAACGGCAAAAACGTTCAGCGGGGGCCGGCACCCTATGATCCACGCTGGGTCGAAGCGGATCCGCTGGATCTGGCAGAAGTACTGGCCGAAGGCAAGAACGTCATTGGAGCGACTGTTCTCTACTACGGACATGGAGACGGAACCTGGCCAATCGGCAAACCTGGATTCATCTTCAAACTGGAGGTCGAGCTGGAGGACGGCCGTACCAAGACGATAGTATCTGATCGCTCCTGGCAATCTCACCTCGCACGAAGCTGGCAGCCTGGACACTACAAGCGATGGTTCTTGCGGGCGCTGCAGGAAGAGTTTGACGCGCGTCTCTACCCACACGGTTGGACAGACACTGCCTTTAGAGCGAACAGGGATTGGCTGGATGCGATGGAAATCAACTGCCCGCCTGACAAACCGGCGACATGTTCGAGCCTGCGAGATTACGTCAATGATGTCAGAGGCAATCTCGAAGTCTCAAGTATCCGACCCCGCTCCATTCCTGTCGTCAAAGAGACGTTCGTCCCCGTAAAACGCCTGGCGGAGTCTTTATGGATGGAGTGGATTCGGCCTCCCCAAGAGTACTTCGATTCCCTGACCCCCGGGGCTTACAGGGTGAAACGCGTTGCAGCGGCTGTTGAGAAGGCATCCGGCCAGTGGTGCGTGCGCTTTGACAAACGGGATAATATCGGCGCCGTGCTGACGTTTGAGTTGCCTGAAGAAATGGTGGGTTTTCCATGCTTCACGATAGAGGCCCCAGAAGGGACGACCGTTGAGTTAATGTTCCGTGAAGCCCATGAGGAGGGTGGTCCTCCTCTTCTGAATACATTCTTCAATTCATGGGTTCGTTTCATCTGCGCCCAAGGAACAAATTCCTTCGAAACCTTCGATTTCGAGGGACTCAAGTGGATCTCACTACATATTCGGAACACCGAAGGCTCCGTGACCGTAAGAGACGTGGGCCTGCGGAGGAGAACTTACGACTGGCCTCATGCGCCCCACATCCAGTGCTCCGATGCGTCGATTCAGAAGGTCTTGAATGCCGCTGTAAACACAATAAAGAACGCTTGCATAGAGACTGTGCAGGGCGACAGCGCCCGTGAGCGCCAGCAATACAGCGGCGACTGTGGCCATCAACTGCACTCAATATATTCGACGTTCGGCGAGACGCATCTGCCGGCTCGATACATATCGACATACAGTCAAGGAATGACCGCTGACGGCTTCTTCATGGACTGCTGGCCGGCGGTAGACCGTTTGGCGCGCGTGGGCCAGCGACAAATACAACTGACGGAATGGGGTCCTATTCTGGACCATGGCATTCAGTTCGTCTTTGACTGTTGGTATTACTATCTCTATACTGCTGATACGAAACCTTTGCGGGAGGCCTATCCAAGATTGCTGCAATTTGGCTGCTATCTCGAGGGGCTCCAACGGGAAGACGGCTTGCTGCCTGTTGAACACCTGGGTGTACCGTCGGTCTGGCTTGATCATTTTGGGTTCTTGAAGCAGAAGCACAAACAATGTGCCTTCAATTTGTATGCCTCAGCTATGATGTGCCATGCGCTTAGCCCGCTGTGCCGCCTGTTCGGAGACTATGCATGGGAGAAAGGCGTCAAGAGACTTGGGCAGCGCCTGTTGAGAAACACGCGAAAGCATTTCTGGAGTGACAAACATAGACTATACGTGGACAATCTTCCCTGGCTGAGTCAGGAGCAGCAGATACGCATCCACGATCGGACGTTGTCCACATCCGTGCTGTATGACCAGTGCCCTGAAGGCCAAATTCACGCGGCACTCGAAGCGATGAGAACCTGTCCGGCCAACATGGGATTTTCATATCCTCCCAACGCTGGCTGGCGCCTCTGGGCGCTTGCCAAGGGTGGAGAGATTGGGGTAGTTATCGATGACCTGCGAAACCGGTGGGGTTCCATGGTCTCGGTGCACACCAACAATACCCTTTCGGAACTCTGGAAGGTCGCACCCGATACGAGAAATCAGTACAGCCATTGCGCCGTGGCTCCTTTGTACGTTTTCGTCATGAGTATTGTCGGACTGAAGCCTCTGGTACCCGCTTACCGGGAATTCGAGCTGCGCCCGCAATTGGGCGACTTGGAGGGAATCGACGTTACGATCCATACGATCAGGGGACCCATACATTTCACGTCAAGCGGTCCCAAGGGACGTCGCACGATACGATTCACCACGCCGCCGGACTGTGAAGGCCGGCTGGTACTTGACGATATGGAGAATATCGATTTGCCGGCAGCTCAGGGCAAAACGCGGGCTGGCGTCAAGCGTTATGACCTGCGAGGAAACAAGGAATATGCATGTGTTTTGCGCTACACATAGGTCCGTAGCGGTGGTTTCTTATGTCCCTGCCTCAGTCGGGACATCACCAGAGAAGGAAAAGACCTGGATATGAAGGAAATGACACCATACGGTTTCCTCATGCGAAGCAAAACAACTGGAATCGCGATTCTTCTGCTGGGCTGTGCCCTCTCATTTGGCCGTGGGGCAACGGCGATGCCCCAAGCTATGCGAGGTGACGATGATCGCATTCTGATTGTGACCGACTGTCTCAAAGCACAGGTCTGGCCCACGGGATACGTCACTGGTATCAAAGGTGGTACTTTCGTGGATCGGCGAACGAACGCTCGCGACAACAGCTTTGGCCTGGATATTATCGACTTTCTTATGGGGCCCGGCGCTGAAGGCGGGCTGCCTTACGAGTTTGGCAACAAGGTGCATGGTCATATCGCCAAGCACTATGTTGAATTGCCCCAGATCTGCACCCGTGCCGGTAACATCGACGCCAGAATCATATCTGGTACAGATTTTGTGGCCGTGTGTCAATCGTGGAAGTGGACAGAAGCGGCGCCAGGGTATCAACCTGGGTCGGCTTGGGAGCAAACCATCATCTTTCCAAAGGGTCGCAGATATTTTTTTTCCAGTGACCGTGTGCAAAGCAAAAACAACGTTGAAAACCTTTTCCTGCGGACAGATCTGCCGTGCCATATCAAGCACAACAAAGGGGATTCCTTTGAAGAGATATACCTCAGCTATGCAGGTCGCATACCGGCGGATGCCTTCACCGAAGACTTCGCTCCCGATGAACGCTACTTGTATCAACGTGCCGTCAGTTCGATCCCAACGCGCATGATTCGGGCGTACAAGATTCGTTGCCAAGGTATGCCATGGCTTGCTGGGATGACCTTGGATCCGAAAATAGTCAGTGAAGCATGGTGCCATCAGCGTGGTTACGTCTGTTTCATCCAGGAAATCGGCGGTCTGCCCGTAGAGGCGGGAGACAGCTTCGCGGCCTGTTACGTCATCGGGTACTTCGATTCGGTCGCAGAAATGGAATCCGAGTACGACAGATACAGAGGTTTCACCTCATTGGCTGCGACTGAGCAGTACTGGCTGCTCAGTGAAGGCGTAATCGTACGAGAGACTGGCGATTGCTACAGAATCAAGACCCAAGGCCGTCAGCCCTATCCCCGGCGTTGGCACGTACTTGTTCATGGAAAGGGAGAGGCTGTGATAAACGGAGAAAGTGTCAAGATCAACGGTGAACGCACTGTAGAGGTACCCTGATGGAACTAGGAGCGAGAGAAAGACGAAAGACTGCAAACAAAACCACAAAGCTCGCAGGTACTTTGGCGCTGATCCTTTATGCCAATGCATGGGCGGCCAGAGAACCGGTGGGCATTCCTATTTCCTACGCGCTCGACAAGGACGGACACGTTTCGCTTGCCGTATACGACCGCGAGGGTCGACTGCTTCGCGAGATCCTGCGCGCCGAGCCGCAGGAGGCTGGCCCACACACGGTTCTCTGGGATGGACTGACACAAGACGGCACCGCCGTCGAACCAAGTGCTTATCAATGGAAGGCGCTTCGCACGCCGGGATTGACGACCCGCTATGTCATGATGCTTGGCACGAACGGAACGCCGGACTATGCTGACTGGCCCGGCGACCACGCAGGACCTTCGGCTGTGCTCGTAGACGGCAATGATATGTATGTTGGAGCGAGGGCCGGTGAGACGGTGCCGGCCCTCATCAAGCAGAATCTTGCTGGAACCCAGCGGTACTGGCAGTTGCGGGCAAAGGGCGCGCTGAGGATGCGGATGGACAAAGGGAGATTGTACGTTCTCCAAGTCACGGGCGAGGTCCTGATCCTCGATCCCAATACGGGCACCGAAGTCGGGACTGTGGTATTGACGGCACCCAAGGTGCAACTCGACTTCAACCACGATAGCTCAGTCACGGCCCCCGGCTGGAAACCCGTGGCAGTTGAAGAATACACCAAGGCAACCGGCTACGGCTGGGACAACATCAAAGGTATCACATCCATAGATCGTCATCTGGATGATCCCATGCTGCGGGATTTCCACACGTGGAACGCCTCGGAGATGCAGTCGTTTCTGATCGATATTCCCTATGGTCGATACACGCTTCGCATGCATTACGGCGATTCTGAAGCAGACCACGAGCAGATTGCCCTCTGGATCGGCGCCAAGCGGCAACCGCTTAATCCGGTCTCGGTCAAGGCCGGTGAGTTCAAGACAGTGCAATTGGTGACGCACAGTGACTGGGGCAAGAATGGGACACTGGACATAGGCTTTCGCAACCTGCCCGGCGCCAAGCCGAACTGTATCATCAACGGCATCGAGATCCTCGATTCCTGGGCGCGAATGGATGTGCGCGACGGGCTCATGGTGGCGTGCTTTCCCAACAGCAATCTTGTGCAGTGGATTGATGCCCGCACAGGGGATGTGCTCGACAAGGCAGGGGTTGAAGCCCCACGGGACATCCGATTTGCGGTCGATGGGACGGTCTTGGTGCTTCTGGGTAACAGGATTGCCTCGATCTCGCAAAAGGATCACAAGCTCGTAGACCGTATTGCCGGTCTTACGAAGCCGGTGGCGATGAACGTGGACCAAGTGCTTGGCGACATCTTGGTGGCCGAGAGTGGTGACAGCCAACGTGTGAAACGCTTCGGCAAAGACTACGAACTTAGACAGATATATGGCGCCCAAGGCGGTCGCCCCGCGCAGGGTCTTTATGATCAGCCGACGAGTTTCCTTAATATCGAGAACGTCGCTGGCGATGGACGAGGTGGCTTTCTGCTGAGTGAATCCGGTGTTGCACCTCGGCGGACCAGCCATTTCCGTGCGGACGGTACGCTCATTCGCGAATGGTACGGCGGACAGCAGTTCTTTCAGCATGCTTGCCCCGACCCTGAGGATCCCAATGTGCTGTGGCTGGACTCAGAACCGGGCTGGGTGATGCAGGTTGTGGCAGACTACGAGGCCAAGACATGGAAGGTCCGGGCTACATATGAATTCGCCGAACTCGGTGCCGGCTTGATGTCAAGAAAGCGAGGCAGCGGGCGGTGGCGTGTGGCCCATCGCGGCGGCCAGACGTACCTCTGGAGCGATTTCGCTTGCCCCCCATTTATCCTGCGCGTGGATGAGCCTGGCCGACGACTCGTGCCTGTGGCGGCCGGCGGAGATGTCGGGACGGTATCATCGATCTCTACATGCCCGCAACCATGGCTTGATGCCCTGACCCACCACGGCTACGATATCAAAGATCCCAAAGTCCGCCGGGCCCACACTGGCTGGACCTGGGCGGATGCCGATGGCGATGGAATATTGGACGCGGAGGAGTTTCGCCTTGCCGAAAAGGGCGCTCGCGTTGGGGGCGTCGTGCATCTCGACGACAAATGGAACGTGTACTTCGGGCTGCGCGGCGACGGGCCAGCCTATGGTATGATGCCGAACCTCGGTTGGACGAGTTGCGGTGCTCCTCTTTGGGATTGGTCAAAGGTCCGGATGGGGCCGGACCTGGGCCTGTCAGGCGATGTCTCAGCGGTATTCTGCAATGGGCAGGACGACGTGTATCTCACACTCAAAGGCCAGGACGAGGGCTTCCGGCATGGGGAACGCTGGTCGGCGGATCTATTCGACGTGACTTCGTTTGTGAAGCTGGATGCAAACGGACTGGCACGCTGGTTAGTCGGTCCTCACGCGGCTCGAAGGGATGGGCCGAAAGGCATGATTCACGACCCTGTCCGCATCCTGGGTGAGGCGCGAGGCTGCGTATTTGTCGGTGAGCGCGTCATTCGTCCCCTCGAAGTCTGGACAACGGACGGCCTCTACGTCGGCGGAGCCTTTGACCGTCGGGCAGACGACGGCCTGCCCGACAGAGTCTATCACTGGTTCCGCGTTAACTGGAGCGAATTTGGGAACGAAGCGATCAATAAGACGACGATTCAATATGATTGTCTGGCTGGTGGGGCGATTCATGCTTGGCCTGATGGCCGAGTGTTTTGGTATGCCCCAGGTTGGAATATGAACCCGGTGTATGAGCTGTCCGGATGGGACGGCTGGCAACGGCGCGAGGGAAAGCTGCCTGTCGACCGTAAGCCTATCACCCCAGTCAAGGCCGGCCAAGGCCTCAAGGGGGAGTATTTCGCCAATGTGAATCTGGAAGGCCAACCAGTGCTTACCCGCAGGGACGACAGGATTTGG
>Ga0307380_10002818_pt1 | contig 24333 bp, 16 predicted proteins | sample UN3MG_FD_202239 | JGI IMG/M metagenome (GOLD analysis project Ga0307380, IMG submission 202239) | Soil microbial communities from Risofladan, Vaasa, Finland - UN-3 | ecosystem: Environmental > Terrestrial > Soil > Coastal area > Acid sulfate soil | place: Finland: Risofladan, Vaasa | collected... | reverse complement strand
AGAGATCAGTTGCTGAACACTGTTCATTATTCGGCCGGCGTGCCGGGGCGTCAAGAGACTGAGGCGCTTTTTCCGTGGCGGGGGAAGGGAACAAGGCGGCCTCCCCGGCGCCGCTCGTGCGCGACCGTCGAGCCACGTGGCGACGTGGCAACGGCGGCGGCGACTTGCGCTCATGAGGCGAAAAAGCAGCCTGTCCCGTTTTCTTGTGCCCCCTGGGCGGTATACTCTTCGAACGCTCGCTGGAGCATCTCGGGGATTCCCAGGGACGGCGCGGGAGGCGTGGCCATGCGGAGCCTTTGCAGAATCGCCGTGGCGGCCGGGATGGGCCTTGCGGCCCTTTCGCCGGGGTGCGAACCGAAGAGCGGGTCCATCACCTTCGTCAACGAGACGGACCAGACGCTGGAGCTCGCGCTGCTGGCGCCGGGGGTGCTCGATCCGTTCCCGCCGATCCGGCGCGCCGCCGGGCAGCCGGGCGGGGGGCCCGTGACGTTCCGGTTCGACCTGGCGGCCGAGGAGGTCCCCGCCGCCCTGATCTGGAAGGCCGGCGACTACGAGCGCGAGCTGCCCATCACGGCCTCGACCGACAAGAAGGCGTCCTGGACGGTCCGGATTCGTCCGGGCACGGAGCGGGTGCGGTCCCGGCCGCAGGAGCACGTCATCGACTCGCACGTCCTGGCGGCGCTGGACCGCTTCCAGCGGGTCCGCGCGGCGTGGCAGTCGCCCACGAGCGAGACCAACGGCGAGGTCGCGGGGCAGTGGGAGGCGGCGTTGGAGTCGGCCCGGCAGGCGCAGGCGGCGGTGCAGGCCCTCCAGGAGCGGCTGGGCCGGGAGCGGGACGACGCGGTCCAGCACGCCGCGAAGCTGGTCCACAACCTCGCCCTGACGATCGCCGACGGCTTTGTCCGCGTCGGCGAGCGGTACGAAACGGGCTCGCAGTGGACGCGGAAGGACTCGGTCAAGGCCGCGTGCTACTACGTCAAGGCCGACGGCCTGCACTGCCACCGGGCCGGGGCCAAGCGGCGCGACCTGAACCGGTCGGCGAAGCGGCAGTTCGTGGAGCTGCTCAACGCCCACCTGAAGACGGACAGGGTCTCGCAGATCAACCGGGAGTCGGTGCCGGGCTTCACGCACCGGTTCACGTCGGTGAGCTTCGGCGGCGAGGGGCTGCACTGGCAACTGGAGATCAAGAGCATCGTGTATCGTGACGGGGAACGCTATACGCAGACCGACCACCGCTCCGGCACGGTGCGGTACGCCGAGGACATGTACGTCGGGCGGTACATCACGCTCGGCGGGCTGGCGATGAAGACCGAGTCGTACCGGCCGTGGCCGGGCGAGCTGCTGGCGCTCTGGAAGACGATCGCCGTCCTGGAGGGCGCCCGCAGGCCGGAACAGGAGCTTCGTTGAGGGCCGCGAGGCCCGCCCCGTCGCGCACACTCAACTTGCAGCAGGGAGCAATCCACATGCGGACAACGCAGAGAGTGGTGCTTGTCGTGTCGGTGCTGGCCGGGCTGGCGGTCGCCGGCTGCAAGGGGCAGGGGAAACTGACGTTCACCAACCAGTCGTCCGAAGCGCTGGAGGTGGCGGTGCTCGGCCCCGGGCTGATCGAGCCGTTTCCGCCCCGGGTCCCGCTGGCGGCGGCGCCGGGCGCGTCGAGCGGCGGGGCGGCGGAACCGCCGTCGGTCTCCTTCACCGTCACGCTGGCGCCGCAGGAGATGCCGACCTCGCTGAGCTGGAAGGCGAGCGGCGCGCAGGGGTTCATCCCGGTCACGGCCCCGGAGGACATCGGCAAGGACATCCTGATCACGCGGGGCAAGCTGGACGCCGGCAAGAGCGTCACGCCGAAGGAGCAGATCTTCGACACGCAGGTGGAGAGCTCCCTGGCCCTGTTCAGCAGGGCCCGCGACGCCCTGGCCAGCCCGTCGCCGCAGACGTGGACCGCCGTCGCCGAGGACTGGGACAAGGCCCTTCAGCACGCCCGCGAGGCCGAGGCGTCGCTCAAGGCCCTGGCCAGCGACCCCAACACCGCCGGGCACCGCGAGGGCCTGCTGCGGAACCTCACGCTGACCATCGCCGACGGGTACGTCCGCGTGGGTCAGGCGCACGAGTCCGCCCTGCGCGGGGCCGACGGGAACCTGCTGAAGGCGGCGTGCAACTACGTCAAGGCCGACGCGCTCGGCTGCTTCCGCGTGAAGGCGATCCGGGCGGCCCTGCGGGAGCGCGTCCGCGCGGAGTTTCGCAGCACGTTCCTCGCCCGGCTGGGGCAGGACAAGGTCGAGAAACAGGGCGGCCAGCCCATGACCAGCGCGACGCACCGCTTCAGCGCCCTGGCGCTCGAGCGCGACGGGATGCGCTACACCGTCGAGGAGACGACGGTGAAGCTGCTGGCCGGCGGCAAGATGGGCGAGGAGAAGACCCACCGCGGCGGCACCGTCGCCTACGGCCAGGACCTCCTGCCCGGCTCGTCCGTTCAGCTCGGCGACCTGCAACTGGAGTCCGAGCCGACCAAGGCCTGGCCCAGGCAGCTCCGCCGCCTCTGGCGGGCGCTCGGCGTGCTGGAGGACGCCCGCGAGCCGCAGAAGGAACTGGACTGGATCAAGGACGGCGGGGAGGACAAGCTGTAGGCCGGCGCACGCCTCGCGGCCGCCCGGGGTGGCAGGGCCTCGTCTTCGTGGCCAGGTCTTACGGCCCGGCCGTGATGTCGTCGCCGGAGCCGTTCTCGTCTTTGCGGTTGGGCCCGCAGGAGTAGAGCGTCGCGCGGCCGGTCTGCGGGTCGCGGGCGAGGCGGTAGGGGGTCTTCCACAAGTCGTTGAATGCCTTCTCGTCGGGCGACAGGCGGTCGCCGTCCAGCCCGTGCCAGTCGCCATCCTGGTTCGCCTTCGCCACGCCGCTCCACGACGTGCCCGGGGGCGCCGTCTGGGGGGACCGATCGAGCATCTCCTGGACGGCGAGGATCTCCTTCCTCGTGACGTCGCCCATCATGGCGTCGGCCTGGGAGAACATCTCGATCGCCGCCGGGAGCTGCCCGTCGTCCTTGGCCTTCCTGGCGTCCTGCATGGTCTTCTCGTACTTCTCGAGCGCCAGGCGGTAGTCCAGGCGCCCGGCCCACTGCTGAAGGACGCCCTCCAGGCCGGCGACGCCGGACGCCTGGGCCAGTTGCCCCCCCTCGGCCAGCGCGGACCGGGCCGGCTGCCACTTGCGGTCCGCATGCATCTGCTTGGCCCGCTGCAAGGCCCGCGCGCACCCGAGCCTGCGGGCGGCCTGTGCGGCCGAGGCCCCCGAACGTTCGGGCGCCCCGTTGGCATCGAGCGCGCTGTCCGCCAGCGGGGCGATGCCGTTCGTCCGGCAGAAGTCGCGGTACCTGCCCAGCGTCTCGACGGCGGCGGTGTAGGCCGTGTTGGCGTCGCTCCAGCGTTGCGCCCGCAGGGCCGCCTCGCCCCGGTCTGCGTGTGCGTCGAGGTCCGCCTTGTGCTCCGGCGGCGACTGCCAGGCCGCCTGCTCCAGCTTCGCCCGCAGGCCCGCCGACGCCTGCTGGAAACACGCAAACGTGCCCATCTGTCGGCACTGGGTCGCCGCCTCGGCGTACTGGCTCCCGGCCAGGAGCTTCTCGACCGCGGCGGACCACGCCCGGCCCACCTCGGCCCGGCAGGCGTCGGTCCGCTGGGCCGTGGCCCTGGCCTGATCGCCCGCCTCCGCCAGTTCGCCCATCTGCACCTGGAGCCCCTCGGCCTTGACCAGCTCGGCCATGGCGGCTGGGAAGTCGGCGCCCGGGCCCGAGGCCGCCTGGCGGGCGGCGGCGAGTCGCGCGTCGATCTCCTTGTCCAGCGTGGCCGCCGTGGCGGCGCCGACCTTCCTGTTCGCCGCGTCGAGCTGGTCGCGAAGCTTCCCCGCCTCGGCGGCGTCGAACAGCGCTTCCTGCTCGAGCAGGATGGCCTCGGCGGCGTCGGCCTCTTTCCGGCAATCGGCCAGCGCGCGCAGGGCCTCGGGGAAGTCCGTGCCCGGCGCGGGGACCTTGCGGGCCGATGTGTCCAGGTGGATCGCGAAACGGGTCTGCGTCTCGGTCTTCCGGACGTACTTCGCCGCGTCGGTTTCGCCGGGGAAGAGGCTGTCGAGGCCTTTGGCCTGCTCGGCGGCCGCCTGGAACGATCGTTCCTCGGGCTTGGGCTTCTCCATCTCTGCGTCGGCCAGGCCGCGGACGTGGGCGAGCCACTCCGTGCGGATCTCGTCGCTGAACCGGCGGACGTCCTCGGGGTAGTGATCGATCAACTCCCGCGACGTCTCGTGGGCCTGGCGGAAGGTCCCCGGCTGGAGGTTCTGCTTGACCGCCTTCTCCCAGGCGGCCTTGATCTTCGTGAGCTTCGCCTCGGCGAAGGCCGCGTGTTCCGGGAACTCCTGCTGAAGCGCCTTGAGCTTCGCGGTCGCGGCCGACGCCTCCCCGCCCGACGCCAGCCAGATCGCCCAGGCGCTTCCGGTGGCCTGCCCCAGCCGGTCCGCCAGGGCGACGTAGCGCTGCCGGGCGGCTTCCGCGGCCAGGCCCTTGGCGCTGGCGCCGATCCTCCGCGTCTCCTTCGCCGCGGCGGCGAAGCCGGCCTCGCGGGGCGCGTTCGGGTCGCCCCTCAGGACACAGACGAGGCGCCCCCAGCGGCCGGCGACTTCGGCGTCCAACTCGTCCACGACCGACCGAAGCGCCTGGCGGTTGGGGTCGCCGCTCTGTCCGGCGCGGCGGATCCGGTCGATCAGGCCCACGGCGGCGGGGAACGTTTCCCCCTCCGCCAGCGACAGGGCCTGGGTCCGCAGGAGCGACTTGATCCCCTCGCTGACGGCCGGGCCGCCGAAGGCCTGCTCGAGCCGCCGTACCTCCTTGGCGGCCCGTTGCTCGTCGCCTCGGACCATCCGCGCGGCGGCCAGGCTGCACCACGCTCGCCGGATCGCCTCGCGCAAGGCCAGGGCGGGCCCGTAGCCGGCGACAAGCGGCTCGGCGGCCTCCAGCCTTGCCAGGGCGTCGGCGAGGCGGTGCTCGTCCGGCTGGGCGTTGGGTTCGGCGAAGCGCCCGTCGCAGAGCAAGGCCTGCGCGTCGGCGACGCAAAGGCCCGCGTCCCGTCGGGAAGCGAACAGGAACTCCCCGGCCAGGCGAAGCGCCCCCGCGCCGCGGCCACCTCCGCCGTCACCGGCGCGAAGGCGGCGTTAGGGTCGGGCGCGGCGTTCGCGTCGGCCGGCGGGGCCCCGACAACCGGGCCGGCGTTGGCGTCGATGGCCCGCAGCAGCAGCGCTCCCAGACGCTCCGTGCCGACGGCCAGATGCCCCTCCCCGCCGCCGACCAGCCGCCAGTTGGCGTAGCCGATGCCCGCGATGGCGGCCGCCGCCAGGACGACGCCGGCGATCAGGCTGCCGACGGCGCGGCGCGTGCGGCGGCGAGTCCGGCCCTTCCGGGCCGACTCCAGCGCCTCGGCGGCCTCGCTCCGGCGCGGGTAGCTCGCCGCCAACTGCCGGTAGATTCCCACCGCCTCGTGGAACTTCTGTCGCTTGACCAGGCCCTCGGCGCGGGCCTTGGCCGATTCGTACCGCCGGATCCGCCCGGCGGCCGCCTCGTGCCCCGCCTCGGCCTCGTTCCGCAGGCGAGTGCCCGCCGCCCTCACCTCCGCCAGCACCTTGGCGAACTCGTCTCGCGCCGCCCAGTACCGCCGGGCCTCCAGCAGCGACCGTGCGATCTTGAGGTAGCCCTCGATCCGCTCCTGGCCCTCGCCGGCCGCCTGAACCATCTCGGCGGCGTCCGGGTTGAACGCCTGGATGTCCCTTGCCTTGCCCGCGTGCTGCCCGGCGGCCTCGTAGTCGCCCAGCCCCAGCGCCTCCCGCGCCTCGACCAGCAACTCCTCCAGGGCGATCTGCCGGCTGTTGGCCTCGGTCAGGAGCTGGCGAAGCTCCACCTCCCGGCGGCTCGAAGCCAGCGGCAGGGCGGTCAGGAGCACGTCCGCCGCCTCGCGGTACTGCTGCCTTTCGAGCGCCTCGCGGCCTCGGGCGACGATCTGCCGGAGGCGCCCGATCTGCTCGGCTGCGGAGGCCTTGATCTGCTCGGCGCGGGCGTTCTCGGCGTCCATCTCGAGGACGGCGGCCGCCTCGCGACTTGCCGTCTCGAACTCGCGGCGCTGGAGGGCCTCCGCGGCCGCGGCGAGGTGACGGGCGATGTCCCGCGCCCGGATCAGCCCGGGGGTCTCGGCGATGCGAGCGACGGCCTCCTGGTCCTGGGGTGTGATCTGGAGGACGGCCTGGTAGGCGTCCTGCGCGGCCTCGTATTCCTCCTTCCGCCAGGCCGCGTCGGCCTTTTGGAGAAGGGCCTTCCCCTCGGCCTGCTTGGCGCCGCATCGCTGGAGCAGCTCGCCGACGGCGGGGTCGTCGAAGCCGAGCTCCTGCGCGGCGGTGGCCTCCTTGATGGCCCGGCTGAGCCGCCCGACGCGCTCCTGCTCGGCGGCGGCCTTGACGTGGTCGAGGAACTTCTTGTACTGGGGGACGTTCAGCCCGCAGCGGGAGCAGAACTTCCGCCCGATCCGCAGGTCGTGCTCGCACTGGGGGCACTTTTCGTAGAGCCCCGCCCCGCAGGACTCGCAGAACCGCGCGCCGGGGTCGTTCATGAACCCGCAGGCCGGGCACTTGCCTTCCTCGAGGAGGTCCTCCTCCGCCCGGCGGGGCGCGGGCGTGGGGGCCTCCTGGGCGTCCTGGAGCATCTGAAGGACCTCGCTGGCGCTGAACGGGCGGTTCTCGGGCTCCTCCTCCAGGCACGCCAGCGTGACCTTCCGCAGCTCGGGGGGGATGCGCGTCTCCCGGATCGCCGAGGGCAGCGACCCCGTCACCATGTGGTAGAGCGTCGCCCCGAACGAGTACAGGTCCGCGCGGTGATCGGCGTTGCGGGCGTCGCGCCGCTGCTCCGGGGCCATGTAGTACGGCGTGCCCATTCCGTAGCCCGTCACCGACATGTCGCTCGGGCCGCGAAGCTGCGCCAGGCCGAAGTCCACCACTTTCGGCGCGCCGTCCCGCGTCAGCAGCACGTTCGAGGGCTTCAGGTCCCGGTGCACCACGCACTGGCGGTGGGCGTAGGTCAGGGCCCGCAGGATGGCCGTGGCCAACTCCTTCGCCCGGGGCAGGTCCCTCCGCCCGCCGGCCTTCAGCAGCTCGTCCATGCTGCCGCCCGCGACGTACTCCATCGCGATGAAGTAGCCGAACGTCTCGTCCTCCGTCGCGTCGAAGATCTGCACGATGTTGGCATGGTTCAGGCGGGCGATGGCCTCGGCCTCGCGGCGGAAGCGCGAGAGCATCTGCTTGTCGTGCTTGTAGGTCGGCAGCAGCAGCTTGAGGGCCACGTCGCGCGGCAACTGGCGGTCGCGGGCGAGGTAGACCACGCCCATCCCGCCCTGCTTGAGCCGGCGGACGACCTCGTACCGCCCGCCGATGACCGTTCCCCCCGACAGCTCCAGGACCTTGCCGTCCATGATCTTCGTGGGGACGGCGTTCAGGCTGGGCGGGGCTTCCGCGCCCGGGGGCGCCTCGGCCACCGCCTCCGGCGGCGGCGTCCGCTGCTGCTCCATGTCCGCCCCGCAGATCGTGCAGAACCGGAGGTGGTCCGGGTGCTGCGTGCCGCATTGTCCGCAGTACTTCATGGGGCGCCCTTGTCTGGGCGGCCGCGCGCAGCCGCCACCCGTCGATGCCAGACGTGTCCATCCGCCCTGCGACGTGGTGCTCCGCGGACGACGTTCCCCGTCGCGATGGTTCCGAGGGACCGGCGAGTCCCTTCGCCCTTCGTCCTGTACGGACACTGTACCGCCATTCTGCGCATCCGAAAAGGGGGAAAAGGCGACGGGGACTCACCTCCGGAGCGCAGCGCAAGTGCCTGTCCCCAGAGCATTTTCATCCTTTGTGCGCGAGCCCCTGGCTCCTGTGTGCGTGAGCCGCTGGCTCCTGACGAACGGTGCCGTTTTTCAGGGGACGACGGTCGCCACGGGGGCTGTGACGAACGCGGCGTGGCGGGCGTTCATCTCCTCGCGGGGGGGCATGGTGCTCTCGGCGGCGTAGATGCGGTAGAGAAGCGGCAGGGGGGTGCCCGTCTTCACCGTCGTCTTGAAGAACGCCCCGAAGCGGCCGTACTGGCGGTAGGCCGAGTACACCGTGCCCTTGGGGTCCGAGGGGTGGTTCATGTGCTGGACGCTGTACCGCTTGCCGCGCAGCGCGAAGCACTGGGCGGCCCAGGGCAGGTCCTTGTTGTCCTTCAGCGACTGTCCCGCCGTCTTGATGCCCTCGCGGTGGAACTCGTACTGCGTCTTGAGCTGCTCGGGGGCCTTGTCGGCCGTCTGCTTGCCGCCGGTGGCGCCGACGTTCACGGCCACCTCGTTGTGCGAGCGCCACTGGAAGCCCCCGTGTTCGGCGTTGGCCTCCAGCGTGGCGTCGCCGGCGACCGCCTCCAGCGTCGAGCGGTACTCCATCAGCACGATCGACGCCTCGGCCGACTGTCGGAAGCACGTCGTCTCGCGGCGCTCGGAGAGGATCACCTTGCCGTCCTTGTCGACCCACTCGAGGAGGTCCGCGCAGCGTGCCAGCACGGGCCCGGCCGTCCTGTCCACGAACTTGCGGTGCACCTGGGCCTCGCCTCGGCCCATCGACCAGAAGTCGTACGACTTGCCGCCGCAGGTCACCTTGCCCCAGCCGAGGAAGACGCCGCGGTGGTGGGGGTCGTGGCCGTGGGCGTCCTTGGTGATGACGTCCTTGCCGGCGGCGTCGAAGACGTGCAGAAAGGGCTTGTACGTCTCGAAGGCCTTCTCCTTGGTGGAACGGTCGAACTCGTACAGGTAGCGCGTCACCAGGCGCCCGGCGAAGCGGAGGTCCATGTGCTTGCCGGGGGCGTCCTCGAAGGCGAACACGTCCTGGCCCGCGTAGGGCTTCTCCGAGAGCGCCGCCGTCCATTGGCTCGCGCCGGGCGTGGCCTCCGGCAGCACCCACCACAACTCGGCCTGGCCGTCGCGGAGGGCGACCTGTCCCGGCAAGGTCTGGCCGCCGCACTGCATCGACACGCCGATCTTCTCCGGCGCGACGCCCTTGAGCGCCGCCGGCAGGTCGATCTTCGCGCAGACGGGCACGTCCTTGCCCTCCGCGGCCGGGACCTTCACCGAGAGCTTCAGCTCCGCCGTCGCCGCCCGAGCGGACAGGGCGGGCAGTGTCAGGATGGCCGCCAGCAACACCAACGGGATCGCGCGTTTCATGATGGGTTCTCCGGTTCGTGGGCCTTCTGCTTGAACACGTCAGCCGCGGCGGAGGATATGCCCAATCGTGCCGAATGGGAAGTCCCCAGGCCGCTGTCCGCCGAGCTTGTGAACGCCGCAAGGCGCTGGTAGACTCCCCAGGAAGCGGCTGTTGCGTGTTGCCAACAGGAGCGTGCGATGACAAGGCCATCGAGTGTTGCGCTCGTTCTCCTCGGCGTGGCTGTCGGCCTGCCCGGCTGCGGGGTCGGCGGAGGCCCGGCCGGCGAGCCGGTCCTCCTGCGGGCCGAGGCGCTCACCGTCACGCCGTCCACGGGGCCGGTGACGCACGTGCAGGTGCACAACCCCAACGCCGCGACGTGGCGGGGGACGGTCTCGGCGGAGTTCCCGCCCGGCTGGAAGGTCAACCAGGCCGAGCAGTCCGTCACCGTCGGCCCCCGGCAGACGGCCCGCGTGGCGTTCGCCATCGAGCGAGGCGTCGATGCGGCGGACAACCGCTACCCCGTTCGCCTGACGGCCGCGGGAGGCGGGCGGACGGCGACGCGGGAGCAGACGATCGTCTGCGCCAGCGCCCCGTACTACAAGCCGACGATCGACGGCAAGCTCGACGACTGGGCCGACGCGATCCCGGCCACGTTCGTCACCGCCGGCAAGAGGACCACCATCAGCACGTACTGGAGCCGGCGGAGCTTCTCGCTGCTGGTGGCGGTGGAGGAGGATGCCCTGGTCCAGCCGTCCGGCAACGGGCAGGCCGTGTCCGATGCCGTCCAGCTTTCGCTCGCGCCGCACGACGCCATGACCCCCGAAACGCCCTCCGGCACCTGCCGGCGGTACGAGTTTGTCCTGGTTCCCGCCGGCGAGGGCGGCCGGTGCTGCGCGAGGATCCGCCCCGGCGAGAGCGCCTCGCTGGCCGCGGAAGCTCGCCCGCTCGCCGGCCGGGAGGTCGAGGGCGCGGAACTGGCTGTCGTTCGCCAGGGCGGGTTGACCTACTACGAGTGCGCGATCCCGCTGGCGGCCATGCCGACCCTCCGCCCCGACCCCGGGCGGGAGTTCTGCTTCTCGCTGCTCGTCCACGACCCCGACGGCACGGGCCTGCGGGACTGGGGCGCCGCGGCCGGGCTGTGGCCCCATCAGCGAAGCCGCCTCGCATGGTGCGATTTCCCGGGCGCCAAGTGGCCGGACGAGCCGCCGTTCGACAACAAGATCGAATGGGGCTTCTGTAGCTCGAAGCATTAGGGCAGAGAGCTGTCAGCTTTCAGCGATCCGCTGTCAGCGACGGAGAGAACGGACCCAGAGCAGGAGAGCGAGACATGCGTTGCAGCACGATGCGATCGTTCGCGGCGGGCCTGGTCGTCGCGGCGGGGGCGCTGGGCCTGGGCGGCTGCCAGGACGCGGAGGTCGGCGCCGGCGGGCCCGTCGCGCTGGCGCCGCCGACGAAGGACATCCTCTTCCGCACGGCCTCTTCCGCCGACGCCGACCCGCTCGCCGCGGGCAAGGCGGCCGCACAGGCGGTCAAGGACCAACTCGGCGGCTCGCCGCTGAAGGCCGTGATCGTCTCCGAGTGCTATGAGGACCAGGCTCGCAAGGCGAAGGTCATCGAGGGCGTGTGCGGCGTGTTCCCGAAGGAGCGGGTCTACGGCGGCGCGACGTACGGCTCGTTCACGCAGTCGGGCGTGGCCGTGGGCGAGTCGGTGGCCGTGCTGGCCATCGCCGGCAAGGACATTGACGTGGCCGCCGCCTGCCAGCGCGCCATGGGCGCCAAGGGCCTGACGCTCACGGAGAACAAGGACGAGCTGGAGGCCAAGCTCCGCGCCGGCGGGGCCGCCCTGGCCGGGCAGCTTCCCAAGACGCCCGCTGCCCGGCTGATGATCGTCGTCGCCGACGCCCACTCGCCGAAGAACGGCGCCCTGGTCGAGGGCATCCGCGGGGTGATGGGCAAGGGCTTCCCCATCACCGGCGGCAGCGCCAACAAGAACGCCGGGCAGACGTTCGTGTACTGCCAGGGCGAGATGCTCGACGACGCGGCCGTCGGGCTGATGCTCTCGGGCGACTTCCGCGTCGCGCTCGCCGGGCGCCAGGCCAAGGAGAACGACCAGGTCATCGCCACCGCCCGCGCCGCGGCGGCCGAGGCGCTCGCCGGGCTGGGCGAGCAGGGCTGCCGTCCCGCGGCCGCCATCGCCTTCGACTGCGCCGGGCGGAAGGGCAAGCTCAAGAACGTTCCCGACGAGCTGGCGAGCATGCAGAAGGCCCTCGGGGCCGACGTGCCGCTGTTCGGCACGTACAACGCGGGGGAGATCGGCCCGGCCGACCTTGCCGACGCGACACCGGGCGTGCTCAGCAGCGGGGTCGGCTGGCACGTGATGTTCACCGTCGTGGGCTGGTGAGCGGCGGGCGCGACGCCGGGCCGCCGTTCCGCAACAGGGAGACCGCCATGAGCGAACGCTTCGGCTACTGCCTCAACACGGCCACGATCCGCGGCCAGAAGCTGGGGATCGTCGAGGAGGTCCGCGTCGCCGCTGAGGCCGGCTACGGCGCGATCGAGCCGTGGATCGACACGATCCGCCAGTACCAGCAGGCCGGCGGCTCGGTGGACGACCTCCGCCGGCGGATCGAGGGCGTCGGCCTGAAGGTCCCCGGGGCGATCGGCTTCGCGCACTGGATCGTCGACGACCCCGCCGACCGCGCCGCCGGCCTGGAAGAGGCCCGCCGCGACATGGACCTCGTCCGGCGCCTCGGCGGGACGGGCATCGCCGCGCCCCCCGCGGGTGCCGACGGGCCCATCGACCCGTTCGCCGCGGCCGAACGCTACCACGCCCTGCTCGAGGTCGGCGAGCAGATCGGCGTCGTGCCGCAGGCGGAGTTCTGGGGCCACGCCCCCACGCTCAACCGGCTGGCCGAGGCGGTACTCGTGGCCGTGGCGAGCGGGCACCGGCAGGCGTGCATCCTGGCCGACGTGTTCCACATGCACAAGGGCGGCAGCCGCTTCGAGGGCCTGCGGCTGCTGGGCCCCGAGACGATCGCCATCTTCCACGTCAACGACTACCCCGCCGACCCGCCACGGGAGCAGGTCACCGACGCCCAGCGAGTCTGGCCCGGCGACGGCGTCGCGCCGCTGGGGCAGGTCTTCGGCGACCTGGAGGCCACGGGCTTCCGCGGCTGGCTGAGCGTCGAGCTGTTCAACCCCGCCTACTACGCCCAGCCGGCCGCCGACGCCGCCCGAACGGGACTGGAGAAGACCCGCCAGGCCGTCGCCGAGGCGTTGGGAGAGTAACGGGCACGATGGGCTGTCGCCTGTGCATGAGCCCCGCCCCCGCGATAGCGTTCAGCCGGCGGCGAAGCCGCCGTAAGAGAGAACCACCCATGAACCACAGAATCCTATGGGAAGCCTTCGCCGTCGTAACGTCCTTCTCCGTGCTCGCGACCGCCGCCGCACTCCGCGCCGCCGACAAACCCACGGTGCTGCTGGACTTCGAGGACGACGCCGTCCTGAAGCTCGCGTCCGTCAACGACGACGCGAAGTTCGCCCTCGCCGACGGCCCGACGGGCAAGGCCCTGAAGGTCGAGACGGGCCACAAGGCGGCTTGGCCGGGGATCACGATCAAGGCGCCCCGTGGCAAGTGGGACCTATCCGCCCGCCGCATGGTGAAGATGGACGTCCGCAACGTCGGCCCCGCGCAGGCGACCGTCTGCCTGCGCGTGGACAACCCCGGCGCCGACGGGCAGAAGAACTGCGTCACCGGGAGCATCGACCTGGCCCCCAACGCAAGCGGCACGCTCAGCGTCGAGCTCAGCAGCACGCCGCTGCGGCTGACCCCGCCGGTGGAGATCATTGGCATGCGCGGCACGCCCGGTGCGGCCGGGCGGCTGGACCCCGCCAACGTCGTCCAGGTGCTCGTCTTCGCGCCCCAGCCGGAGCACGACCATGCCTTCACCGTCGACAACCTCCGCGCCGAGGGGACGCTCCAGACCCGCTCGTCGAAGGACTTCTTCCCGTTCATCGACGAGTACGGGCAGTACGTCCACGCCGACTGGCCCGGCAAGCTGCGCTCGGCCGAGGACTACCCCAAGGTCATCGCCGCCGAGGAGGCCGACCTCGCCGCGAAACCTGGCCCGACCGGCTGGGACCGGTGGGGCGGCTGGGCCGCGGGCCCCAAGCTCAAGGCCACCGGCTTCTTCTACCCGGCCAGGCACGAGGGCAAGTGGTGGCTGGTGGACCCCGACGGGCGGCTGTTCTGGTCGCACGGGACGGACTGCGTCGGCCCCGGCCACGCCACAACGCCCATCACCGACCGCAAGGAGTACTTCCGCCTCCTGCCGGCGGAGGGCTCGCCTCTGGCGGCGTTCTACGGGGCGGGCTCGTGGGCGCCGCACGGCTACTACCAGGGCAAGGGCCGGTACGAGACGTACGACTTCAGCGGCGCGAACCTGCTACGGAAGTGGGGCGACGACTGGAGCGAGAAAGACGCCGCCCTCTGCCACCGCCGACTGCGAAGCTGGGGAATGAACACGGTCGCCAACTGGTCCGACGCGGCCATCTACCTCCGGCGCAAGACGCCCTACGTCGTGGCGATCCACTTCGGCGGGCCGGTCATCGAGGGCAGCACGGGCTACTGGGGCAAGTTCCCGGACGTCTTCCATGACGGCTTCCGCCGCGAGCTGGCCGGGCGCATGGCCGCCGAGAAGGGCAAGTCCGCCGGGGACCCGTGGTGCATCGGCTACTTCGTCGGCAACGAGCTGGCCTGGGGCGGGGAGGACTCCCTCGGCGTCGCCGCCTTGGTCTCTCCGCCCGATCAGCCGGCCAAGAAGGCGTTCGTCGAGCAGCTCAAGGGCAAGTACGGCACGATCGAGAAGCTCAACGCCGCCTGGGGCGCGACGCACGCCTCCTGGGACGCCCTGCTCGAATCCCGCACGGCCCCCGACAAGAAAAAGGCCCTCGTCGACCTGCACGCCTTCTACACCGCCGCCGCCGAGGCGTACTTCCGCGTCTGCCGCGAGGAGTGCAAGCGGGCCGCGCCCGAGAACCTCTACCTCGGCTGCCGCTTCGCCTGGCGGAACGAGCGGGCCGTGCGCGCGGCGGCGAAGTTCTGCGACGTTGTCAGCTTCAACTTCTACGCCTACAGCGTGCCCGACCAGCCGCTGCCGAAGGGCATCGACAAGCCGGTGATCGTCGGGGAGTTCCACTTCGGCGCCCTGGACCGCGGCATGTTCCACACGGGCCTGCGGGCGACGAAGGACCAGCTCGACCGCGCCGAGAAGTACCGCGCCTACGTCCGCGGGGCGATGGCCAACCCCTACTACGTCGGCACGCACTGGTTCCAGTACGGCGACCAGGCCACCACCGGCCGGGGCGACGGCGAGAACTACCAGATCGGCCTGGTCAGCGTCGCCGACGTGCCCTACCCGGAAACCATCCAGGCCCTCCGCGACGTGGGCTATCCGATGTACGACGGCCGCGCGAAGGGGAAGTGAGGGCCCGAAGGACTCCGTCGGAGCTACGCTCGCCTCCCCGCGCAACGTGGCATGCCTTCGCCCGTCTTCGGGCGCAGGCATGTCTGCCCAACTGCGGGAGAGCGCCCCGGCACCGCATGCTCAACGCCTCGCGGGCAGGCCCGCGAGCCGAGAGCATGCCACGGGCACGCGGCGCCAGCCAAAGCGGCGTCACGGCCGCCGCACTCCATAACACAGCGCCGGATCGGGCAGCGTGGTCTACCGCGCAGACGGCGAGGCGGTGGACTGCAACACCACCTGGCCCTGGCGCGCGAGCGAGAATGTTCCGCGGTCGGAGAGTGTGACGGTGTCTCTGCCGGCGCCGGTGTGGACGACGACGCGGAACTCGCCCTCCGCCTGCTCCACGCCCACCGCGGAAACGCCCGGCTTCACGCCCCCGGCGACCGGCTCCAGCACGCAGGCGAACCGCACGGCCTTGGCGCGGCGGCGGAGCATGACCAGCGACACGCGCTCCAGGACCGACGCGGCCGGGCCGTCGGCGGTGAGGATGTCGGTCCGATCGCCACCGGCGGCGGTCAGGTGCGTGGTGACGGCCTGGTCGGCGAACGCCACGCGGACGGCATCGCTCGTCGCGCCGGCCCTGGCGTTCTGGAGATAGCCCCACCACGGCGAGGCCTTGTCCGGCGCGGCGCCGGGCTTGCCGGCCTCGTCGCAGCGAACGCCCGTGCCGCGGTTGTGGTACACCCAGGCGAACTCGCGCTCCCTGTCGGCGGCGAGGTCGTCGAGGACCAGCAGGTACGTCGGCGTCAGCAGGAGCACCCGCCGGTGGCGGACGCCGGCGTAGGCGGCGTCGCAGCGGGCCACCACGCCTGCGTACCGCTCGCTCGCCGCGAAGCCCTCCAGCGTGCCTTCGGCCGGCTCCTGCGAGGCGCCATCCACCAGCACCGCGTTGTGCCCGACCGTCGCCTTGTACCAGTTCCGGTGGATCGGCAGGCGGTAGGCCTGGCTTCTCGCCCGGCCGGGGTCCACGCCCAGCTCCCGCCCGTGGCCGAAGAAGACGAACGACAGCTTGTCGAAGTGGCCGTGGAAGCCGCCGTAGGGGCCGAACGTCACGGCCGCCGTCAGGCCCGCCGGGCCGCTCGTCCGCAGGATCGCGTGGCCGGCGCCGCGGAAGACCTCGCTGCCGGTGACGGACGGTGCGGGCGGGGCGGCCCCCGCGTCCCGGCCGAGCAGGATCGACTCCCACGTGGGCCCCTTGGGCAGCAGGGCGGCCAGCGCCGCCATCCGGCAGGCGTGCCAGGCCGGCTCGGCGTAGTGGCTGATGCGTGCGACGGTGGTCTGGACGTCGTCGCCGAAGCGCGGCAGGGAGCCGTCGGCCATCGCGCAGCGGATCGGCAGCGTAAACATCTTCCGCAGCGTGGGATGGCCCCACAGGTCGATCCCCAGCCGCCGGGCGCCCTCGACGATCTGCATCATCGCGCTGAGCGTGTAGAAGTGGTAGCCCCAGGAGTTCTCGTACCACATCCCCTCGTCGCTGACGGAGATGCCCATCTGGTACGCGAAGCCGTTCTTCGGGTCGGCGATCGCCCGGCGGACCCACTCGACCTCGCCGATGGCCGCCCCGCCCCAGAGCATCCCCGCGTTGTGCCACGTCTGCCAGTTGCTCTTGCCGGCCTGGTTCCTGGCGATGCTCTCCAGCATGGGCAGGATCAACCCGTCGCGGATCGCCTTGCGCTGCTCGCCCGTCAGGGCGTCGTGGACGAGGTCGTACGCCGGGGCGATGCGGCTGCTCATGGCTACGGCCTCGTTGAGCGTCTGCTCGAAGAGGTGCCCGCCCGAGCGGCTGGCCTTGGCGCCGACCCGCCGGCTGCTGTCGTGGTAGGGGTACGTGCGGTAGCGCTCGGCGTAGCCCAGCAGGACGCGCCCGGCGAACTCGGCGTAGCGTTTCTCGCCGGTCACCGCCCAGGCCCACGCCGCGGAGGCCATGCGGCGCAGGTTCTGCTCGTGGACGTGCTCGAAGATCACGTCGTCGTACGGCTCGCCGGTGTAGATCTTCCGGCACTTGGGGCACTTGTGGTGCGTGGGGTCGACGGTCCGCAGGCCCATCTCGCACGGGGCGCACTGGTACCACTGGTTGTGCTGCCCGCCGCGAGGGGGGAACGTCACCGGCCCCTGGAGGGCCTCGTCGGCCCGCCGGACCTCCGCCGCCACGACGGCGTGGGCCCGGTCCGTCGCCTTCCACGCCGCCCGCAGCCGGGCGAGTTCCTCCGCCGTGCACGCCACTACGGGATGATTGGCGTCGTTCGGCAAGCTCACCTCGGGGACGGGCCACGGCGTTGCCGCCGCGCCGCCGGCGCAGGCCGTCGCGAGCGCCCACGCTGCCACCGCGGCCGCCGCCGCGCCGGTTGTGCAGGCTTCGTTCATGGATCACACCGTCCTTTCCACCCGACCATCTGGCCGCGGGACCACCTGATGATTGGAACCGTGTACGTCAGCGCCGGGTGCCGCAGAAGTGGTCCTGCTCCCGAAGAGCGAAGACGCCAAGGCCACGGGCGGGCCCCGGCCGGCTGCCCCGGCATCGGGCCTTCCGTGCGCCTACCATCTGTCCATCAATACTTCATGAAGCAAAGAGGCGGTTTTTCAGTTGCGGGAAACGCCGGGCCGTGTTATCATCACACTGACAATTGAGCCATTGTTATCTGGAGGACGTGGTAGAGGTCGTTCGTTTGCCGTTTGCGCGGGAGACGGCGGTCCCCACTGCCAATTCGGACCTGAATCGGAGGCTGAAGCATGAGGCGGCACAGAACGATTGTCCTTTTCGGTTTGAGTCTTGCGGTTGCCGTGTGCCTTCTCGGCCAGGGCACCGCGCTGGCGGAGATGCTGGACGACGATTTCTCGACCGGGTACACCACCGGGGACATCATCGGCCAGACCGGCGGCGCCGGCTGGGACGCCGGCTTGTCCTGGGCGCGGGCGGGCAACGCCGAAATCACCGCCGTGCGGACCGACGGCGAGGCCCTGCTCATGGGCAAGGACCTTGCCGAAGGAAAGCAGACCGTGTACTTCCGGACGTACGCCGACCCGGGGCCGGCCCCTTACACGCTTTCGTTCACGATCAAGGTCCTTGACATGACGGGCCTGTCGAACACGACGATCGAGGACTACTTCCAGGTCTTCGATCGCTCCGGGACCAACAACGACTTCGGCGGCTCGGGCCGATGGGTCATTCGCGGCAACGCCGCGGTGTGGGACGGCGCGGCGTACGTTGCCGGCGGTGAGACCGAGACGTTCCGCTGGAAGTTCCCCGGCTTCGTCGGGGGCGTCGCGAACGCCTGGGGCGACCGCGTGGAGCACGACAGCGGCATCGAGTTGGTGGAGGACCATACCTACCAGTTCGAGGTCCGCATTCTCGGCGGCGGACAATGGCAGGGCACCGTGACCGATCTGGACACGGCCGGGTCCTACACGAGCCCCGTCGTCGGCTTCCGCGCGGCCGACGCCATGCCGAGCCGCCAGATCAACCTCGGCATGAAGGACAACGGCAGCCCCTTCGGCAGCATTTGGATGGAGGTGGACAACCTCCAGATCCCCGAGCCGGCGACGATGATCCTGCTGGGCTTCGGCGGCGCGGCCGTGCTGGCGCGGCGCCGGCGGAGAAGCTGAACCCGCCCTGATCGCACCAACCATTCCACGCCCCGCCGGCACGTGCCGGCGGGGCGTTGTCATGCGCCGGCGGACATCCCCAACGTTCGCCGAACGGCGAAGCTCCCTCAACGACGGTTCGCCCGGCGAGGACCAGCGCGGCCGGGAATGTCGCTATTGCGGCTGCCGGCACTTCCGCGTAATCTACACGTGCCGGGGATGGGGCGGTACGCTCATCCGCCGACGGGAGTGCTGGCATTGTGGGAAGCGCATGACAGCGTGGCAGCGGCCGAGCGGCGCCTGACCCAAGGCCCCCAACGGAAGCCCAGGCTCCCCGCCCAACTCCGACAGGCCCTCTGGGCTCTCCTCCTCCTGTACCGGGACCCCATCGGGCGCAAGGTCGGCGGCCTTGGCAAGTGCATGGTGTGCGCAGCCCCGTCGATGGGCCCTGACCGGGTATATGCAGCCTGCATAAACCGGGAGCCGCAAGCACTCGAAAAGGATGTAGATCTTTGACATGACAGCACTTGGGCCAATCTGCGCCAAGGCACGGCAACTTCCTATACAGAAGAGAACAGTCTGCATTTGCCGTTCTATACAGACTGTATAATCATTGCTAGACCGGAGAAAGAAAGGCACGGCTTATGCCGACGAAGCGACTGAACCAATACAAGGGGAAGCTTGATCCCGGCCAGATAGCCGAAGGCATGAATGCTGCCCTCGACAACGCAAAGCGTCTGGCCGATGCCGCATCTCTTCTTCTTGAGCACAGAGACTACGCTCTGGCGGCTTCGATTTCCGCGCTTTCCATTGAAGAGTCAGGCAAGTTAACTGTCTTGCGATCTTTGGCGGTTGCCCGTGACCACAAAGAGGTGGTCGAGTGTTGGCGAGAGTATCGTTCCCACACCAAGAAGAACGTGATGTGGCCGTTCCTCGACCTGTTTGCGAAAGGCGCGCGCCGTCTGGACGACTTCGCCCCCCTGTTCGACAAAGAGGGGGAGCATCCCTTCCTTTTGGATCAAGTCAAGCAGATCGGATTCTACACTGATTGTCTAGGCAAAGCCCATTGGTCGGTTCCAGAAGCTGCGATAGACCAAGAATTGGCCAAGATGCTCGTTAAAACGGCGAGCATCCTCGCAAAGGGCCGCGCGGTTACTCAGGCCGAGATTGATCTGTGGATCAAGCACGTTGGTCCGGTATGGAAAGGCCCCAAGGAACTCATGGAACACGGCTTGGTCCAATGGTACAAGGAAATGCAAGATCGAGGTCTATCGGAGAAGGGAACCAATGCAATGGAGGAATTCATCCTACGTGGGGTGCGGGTATCAAGCCCACCAGATGAAACAAGGGAGACGGTGTGAACAGCGTTTCCAGTTGATCGCGAAGACGCGCCCGCTGGAACGCAACGTTAGACTCCACCCAATGTTTGCCTGCCTGACGACTCCCACTGCCGGACCGGAATGCTTTTGTCCCCACCATCGGATCATGCAGGGCGAAGCTGGATGGCGGTGCGCGATCGGGTGGGGTGCCATGGAGTGCGGCGGCCTGCCTGCCGGCAGGCAGGCTGTGACGCCGCTTTGGCTGGCGAATCCAAAGCGGGCCCGTAGGGTCCGCACTCCATAGGGGGTGCGGAATCGCGCACGCTCCTGAGGTGGCGAGCGATTCCTGTGCAAGGGGGAGGTTCTGACGCGGGCTGGGGCTGTCGGCGGCAGGGGGCTGCGGCTTGGGAGGGCCTTTCCGGTCGGCGGGGCGTTCCCGGCGGGGCGTGTGCAATATCCCGGCGGGGGGCACGTTAGTGCTGGTGCGGGCGACCCGGCGGGTCGGGCGGGCAGGAAAGCCGACTCCTTCGGGAAGAACGTCGCCGCCTCGGGGAACCATCTTGAGGCGGCGCGGCACATCCGGCTGCCGGGCAGGACCGTCGCCGCCGTGCTGTGGACGTTGGCGGCGCGATGTCGGCCCGGTGGCAGCCATGCCGGCCCGAGGTTGCGCCCCGGATGTCTGTCCGGGTGCCGGGCCTTCCCACACCGGACGTGGCGTAGGGCGGGCCGGGGCATTCCAGCGCCCGGCAGGCCGGTCGCCCGGACGCAGGGAACCAGACCATCTGCCCGAGGAGCGGGCAGCGAATCAGCAAGAGGAGCATCGACATGCGGCGAAACAAGATGGTATTGGCCTTGGTGGTGGCGGCGGTGATCGGCGGCGGCTGGCTCGCCCAGGCGATCTCCCAGCCCCGACCGGAAGGCAACCGCCCCGGGGGCGGCGCCCAGCCCGGCGGCGATCGGCGGGGCGGCGACATGCGGTCGCGGATGGAAGAGTTCCGCCAGAGGATGGCCGACCGGATGCGCGAGGACCTCGGCGCGACGGAAGACGAGTGGAAGATCCTCCAGCCACGCATCGAGAAGGTCCAGACGCTACAGCGCGACAGCCGTGGCGGCTTCCGAGGCGCCTTCGGCGGCCGGGGACGCGGGCCCGGCGACGATCGGGGACGAGGGCCCGGCGACGACCGCCGCCCCCCGGACGCAGCGCCCGACCAGCAGCAGCAGCCCGACGTGGAGAAGAAGACCGAGGCGCTGCGGAACCTGCTGGACGACCAGGCCTCCAGCGCGCAGACGATCAAGGCCGCCCTCGACGCGCTCCGCAAGGCCCGGGAGAAGGCCGCGCTGGAGCTCGCCACGGCGCAGAAGGAGCTGAGCGAAGTCGTGACGATGCGCCAGGAGGCCCGTCTGGTGCTGATGGGCATTCTGGAGTAGTGTCCCTCCTCGGCGGCCGGGCGCCCGGCGGGCAACTCCGCCCGGGCGGCGGGCCTTGCCGGGGAATTGCCGAGTAGTGACGATGCTATGAACGCCGTCCTGGCGAACATGTTGCGCGAGGGCCTGCTGACCGAGGAGGCGGCCGGGGACGTCGAGGCCCTGACCGCATCCGGCAGGCCCCTCGATGAGGCCCTGCTCTCAGCCAGCGGGCTGGAGGAGGAGCCGCTCCTGCGCTACCTGGCGAAGGAGTTCGGCGTTCCGTACGTGGAGCTGGAGACCTCCGCGCCCAGCAAGGAGTTCCTCGGGCGGTTCCCCGCGCGCATTCTCATGACGCACCGGATCCTGCCCATCCGGCAGGAGAACGGCGTGGTGACGGTGGCGTTGAACCGCCTGTTCGACACGGCCGGGCTGGACGAGCTTCGCATGGCCTGCGGGCTGGACGTCCGCCCCGCGCTGGCGCCGTCGAGCGAGATCGGGCGGTGCATCAACGCCCTTTTGGGCGTGGGGGCCGACACGCTCCAGTCGCTGGTCTCCGAGGCCGAGGAGGACGGCGTCGAGGTCGTCGGCGGGGACTCCGACGAGGACATGGACCTGGAGAGCGCCGCCCAGGACGCCTCGATCATCAAGTTCGTCAACCAGGTGCTGGGCGAGGCCATCGAGCGCCGCGCCACGGACGTGCACTTCGAGCCGTTCGAGAAGGTGCTGCAAGTCCGCTACCGCGTGGACGGCGTCCTCCAGGAGGCGAACATCCCGCCGGAGGTCCGGCAGTTCCAGCCGGCGATCGTATCGCGGCTGAAGATCCTCAGCCGCCTGGACATCGCGGAGAAGCGCCTCCCGCAGGACGGGCGGATCAAGCTGAAGGTCGCCGGGCGGGAGGTAGACGTTCGCGTGTCGGTGATCCCGATGCTCCACGGCGAGGCGGTGGTCCTCCGCCTGCTGGACCGAAGCGCCACGCTGCTGGGGCTGGAGAGCCTCGGCATGTCGGCGCGTGACCGGGAGAAGTTCGAGGAGGTCCTGGCGCTGCCGCACGGGATCGTGCTGGTGACCGGCCCGACGGGCAGCGGCAAGACGACCACGCTGTACGCGGCCCTGTCGCGGATCAACGACGTCCAGCGGAAGATCGTCACGATCGAGGACCCCATCGAGTACCACCTGCACGGGATCAACCAGATCCAGGTCTCGACGAAGGCGGGGCTCACGTTCGGGCGGGGGCTGCGGTCGATCCTCCGCCACGACCCGGACGTGATCCTGGTCGGCGAGGTCCGCGACCTGGAGACGGCGGATATCGCCGTCCAGGCGTCGCTCACCGGCCACCTGGTCTTCTCGACGCTGCATACCAACGACGCCCCCGGCGCCCTGACGCGCCTGGTGGACATGGGCATCGAGCCCTACCTGGTCGCCAGCAGCCTGGAGATGGTGATCGCCCAGCGGCTGGTGAGGCTGATCTGCCCCCACTGCCGGGAGCCGGCGACGGCGGAGGAAGTCGCCGCCCTCCGCGCCGAGGCCGGCGAGGAAGCGCCCGACGGCTTCTTCCGCGGGACCGGCTGCCGCCACTGCCAGCTCAGCGGCTACCGCGGGCGGACGGGCATCTTCGAGATGATGCCCATCGACGAGTCCGTCCGCGCGATGGTCCTGGAGCGGGCCTCGTCCGGCGAGATCCGCAGGCAGGCCACGCGAAGCGGCATGAGCTGCCTGCGCGAGGACGGCTGGCGGCTGGTGCGGGCCGGCAGGACCACCCCCGCGGAGGTATTCCGCGTGAGCAAAGACGAGCGGCTCAACGGCGTCCCCGGCCGCAAGGCGCCCACCCCGGCCGGCGGCTGAATGGCGGAAGTGAACCCAGCGTGCCTGTCTACAGCTACAAGGCGTTCGGCTCGGGAGGAGTCAAGACCTCCGGGTCGCTGTCTGCGCAGAACCGGGCGGGGGCGCTGGAGGAGGTGGCCCGGCGGGGCATGGTGGCCGTTTCCGTGAACGAGCAGCAGGGCCCGGCCCGCGCCCAGCCCAAAGGCTCCCGCGCCCCGCAGACCGTCGTGGAGGCGTTCCACCGCGAGCTGGCGAACCTGCTGGCCGCCGGCGTGCCGATGATCCGGGCGCTGAGCATTCTGCGGCGGGAGACGTCGCACCCGGCCGCGAAGGCGCAGTGGGGCGCGATCTACGACGACGTGGCCGGCGGGATGCCGCTGGCCGACGCGATGAACAAGTGGCCCCGCTCGTTTCCGGCGGTGTACGTGGCGATGGTCCGTGCCGGCGAGACGGGCGGGTTCCTCGACGTGGTGCTGATGCAGATCGCCGACTTCCAGTCCCGCCAGCGGAACCTGAAGTCGAAGGTCCGCAGCGCCTTCGCCTACCCGATGGTGCTGGGCGTGCTGGCGGTGGGCGTGCTGATCTTCCTGCTGACGTACTTCATCCCGCGGTTCTCCAGCATCTTCGAGGGGTTCGGCGAGTCCCTGCCCGCCCTGACGCGCGCCATCGTCGCGCTCAGCGAGGCGGTCGCCGACTACGGGCTGCTGTTCCTCCTGGGCGTGGCGGCGGCCGTGCTGGTCCTCCGCCGGGCGCTGGCGAGCCCCGCGGGCCGGCGCCTGGCCGAGCGGACGGTCCTCCGCATCCCCGCCGTCGGGGTCACGGTGGCGCGGTTCGCGCTGGTGCGGTTCTGCCGAATGCTCGGCACGCTGCTGGGCGCCGGCGTGCCGCTGGTGACCAGCCTCCGCGTCGCACGGGAGGCCATCGGCAACGAGACGCTCGGCGACACCGTTCACCGCGCCGTCGAGCAGGTCCAGCAGGGCCGGCCGCTGGCCCGCAGCCTGGCCGACAGCCAGCAGCTCTTCCCCGCCTCGGTGATCGAGATGATCGCCGTAGCCGAGGAGACCGGGCGGCTGGACGTTGAGCTGAAGCGCCTGGCGGGCGTCTACGAGGAGGAGCTCGACCGGCGCCTGCGGATGCTGGTGAGCCTGTTCGAGCCGGTGCTCCTGTTCGTCATGGCCGCCCTGGTCGGGACCATCGTCGTCGGCATGCTGCTGCCGGTCTTCACGCTCCAGGAGCTGATCCGGTAGGAAAGGTAACGGATGATGAATGACATGGTTGCGCCGATTCGCCCGGGCCGCCGCAGGCGGCGAGGCGGGTTCACGCTGGTCGAGCTGCTGCTGGTGCTGGTGATCCTGGCGGTGCTGGCTGTGGTGGTCGTGCCGAAGTTCACCGGGCGGTCGCAGCAGGCGAAGATCACCGCGGCCCAGGCGGACATCGCCGCCCTGGAGGTGGCGCTG
>Ga0307380_10002817_pt1 | contig 24335 bp, 26 predicted proteins | sample UN3MG_FD_202239 | JGI IMG/M metagenome (GOLD analysis project Ga0307380, IMG submission 202239) | Soil microbial communities from Risofladan, Vaasa, Finland - UN-3 | ecosystem: Environmental > Terrestrial > Soil > Coastal area > Acid sulfate soil | place: Finland: Risofladan, Vaasa | collected... | reverse complement strand
CCTGAAAAAGAACTCATTCCGATCCAAAGCCCCAGACCTTTCCCGCAACCTATCGCGTTCAAGCCGCCTAGAAAAAGCTGAGCCAGCCACAGGGCCGCACCCGTCTCCTTTAACAGTGCGCCAAGGGTAAGGGCGCCGCAATACATAAACCAGGCGTCCCAGGATATGCCGCCTAAAATTTTTCTCCAATCTGCAATTTTAAACACAACCGGAATGACCAGGGCGAGCAAGGCCGGTCCCCCAAGGCCGAGATCATGCCCGCCGACGATCCAGAGAAACAGTATCAGGAGCATCATACCGAACGCCACTTTTTCGGCATAACTCATGGGGCCCATCTTTTTAGTCTCTTCCTTTATGGCCAAAAGACCGGGAGTGAGGTCTTTTGTTTTGACCTTTCTAAATACAAATAACATATATCCAGCCACTGCCAGCCCCAGCACCGGGGTCAGCGGAAGACCGTACATCATCCACCGGCCGAAACTCATGGGCACATTGTAATCGGACCAGAATCCCATCATGATGACGTTTCGACCGCCGGCTGCGGGTGATCCCACACCGCCGACATTCAAGGCAAAACACAGAGAAAACAGCAAAAGCTTGGCCAGTTGTGGATCATGTTCGATGACGCCTTCATTGCTGTTGGCCGAAACCGCTCCCATGTAAACGGCCGCCATCACGGGCGCCATAAAAGCCGCCATGGCATGGGCCGATATAAAGGATCCTAAAACGGACATAGAAACACACAAGACGACAATAGGCACCACAAAACCTTTGGTCCACCCGAGTATCCACGTGGCGAGCCGTTTATGCAATCCCACACCGATCACCGTCACCCCCATGGCCAAAACGCCCAAAAGAAACAGCGGTGCATCTCCGGCAAAGGTCTGTCCGATCATTTTCATGGGCAATAGTTTGAAAAAATAAGCGAACATCGGCATCAAGATGCCCACCAGGCCGATGGGAAGTGCCTCGGTTGCAAAATATATGACGGCCATGGGAATCATGGCGAGGACGAGCTTCGCCTTCCATGCCGCGTGGGCAACATCATGGGCGACATGCCATCCGATGAGTTTTTCCGCAATTTTCTGTTTTTCAACAAGCTCAATCAGACTCTGAGGTGTTGGAATAATAAACCCGATAATCACAAAACAGGCTGCTCCAACAATAAGCCAGAGCATTTTGTTTGAAAGCAGCCCTGGTTTTTTTGATTTATCCGCTTCTGTATGATGATGTTCCATTCGTTCTCCTCTCTAAATTCAGCACGGTATATTTATCTCTTCAGTCATCATCTTGTCCAGGGTAGGCTATTTTTTCTTGTCGCGATCAAGGATCTCTTTAGCAGTATCAAATTCACCCGCTTCAGCAAAGGCAGCGGCGCTCATGGCATCCTCAAATTTACTTTTGTAGGCCTTCGTTATGGTCCGCATGAGCTTTTCGAGGTCCACGGGTTTTTGCAGATATTCAAAAACACCCAGACGGCGTGCTTCTTTTTCATCTTTTTCAGACCCATGACCGGTCAACATAATGATTTGAACCCCCGGGTAGGCCTTTTTGGCGCGTCTGAGAACCTCCATCCCGTCCATGCCGGGCATTTTCAGGTCCAAAACCATGACATCCGGAAGATCTTCATCCATGCTCTTAAGGGCCTCTTCTCCGTTAAGTGCGACATCGGATTTCACATCCCGCATCTCCATTCTCTCGGAAAGGGCTCTAACGAATTCCTCTTCATCGTCGACCAACAACACTTTCATTTCTTTCATTTCTTTCTCCTTTCATTCGGTTTGTTCCGTCTTTTGTCTTTTGTATGCTTTTTCTGGATATATTCTTTTTCCAGTATTTCTTTTGCCATATCTGCCTCTCCGGCCTCCGCAAAACTTGCTGCAACCATGAGGACCTGGCAGCGTTGAAACAGTGAAGGCTTGACGACTTCAGATGCTTTCTTTTCCTTATAAGCTTCATGGATTCTGGAAATAAGTGAATCTATATCCAAAGGCATGAGTAAGTCGTCAAATGCACCCAGTTTCATCGCTTCTATCGACAGAGAAATCTGTTCTCCGCTGTTAATCGTTATAACCTGAATGGCAGGACGCATCTTTTTGATCATTTTAAGAAATGATAGCCTCTCTTTTTTAAGACCGTTCAGACTCAGCAAAACCACATCGATATTTCGTCTTTTAATAATCCGTTTGATGTCTTTTTGTTGCCCGGATTTAAATATTCGCCAATCTTTGCCCTTTACATGCCAAGACAGGTGTTCTTGTAACAAGTTGTCCGCTTCAATGATCAAAATGTTGACACTCATAACTCTAATACAGGTGTTCCAAGAAAATTAATTTCAGAATGACACCCTGTTCCTGAACACTATTGAAGGTTCTTATTATCCTGCTTCGGCGAAAGTAACGGCAGTAAAAACATCATCCCATACGGTTGAAAAATCCTTGGGCTGCATCCCGAGCATCTTTATGACAACATTGTGTTCACCCATTTCTGCAAATGCGACCGAGACAAAAACGCTTTCAAATTTTTTAATCCATTTCTTCATGGCGCCCTCCTTGCTGTTATGATTTTCAAGGCGGATTTGCTTAAATATACAGCAAAGAGTATGCCAAATTATGAATTAATAGATTTTACAATAGGTTAAACAGATTATGGGAGAGTGGACAAGAAAAATGAAACTAATTGAAACATATCCTTTGGTACATTTTGATACAATATGGAACCATATTATTCGTCTATCGATTCGGGAAGAGATATTAAGATTTCAAGAGCAGCCCCATCGGTTTCGGCCATACCGCCCAGATATGCCATGGCCTCCTGCAAAGATTTCCATCGTGTGGAAGAAGATACCGCGGGCGGAATGTGTGAAACATCCGGCACTGTAGCCTCATGGTGAATGCGAACCATATGTTTATTCTGGACCTTGCGGGGGGAAAGAATAATTTTGCCGCCGGAAGTTATTGAATCGAGAAAAATTTCAATCGATAAAAATAGCGCCATCTGCAAGGCAACAGGGTGTGTTTTAACCATAATTGACGCGTCATGAGGACTGGCTACAAGATCCACATTTTTAAGCCTTGCCAAACGATGCGCAAGAAAATTCACTTGCTCGGCCATTTCATTGAGATCTACACGTGTCGGACTATGATCGGGGCTGTGGGCGAACTTATTCAGATGCGTTGTGATATCGACGCCGCGCTGAATCTGACCGAGGATTCTGTTTAAGGACTTTTTGAATTTGTCTTTATGGGTAAAGGTTTCATCTTCTGTAACGGCAAGAATATCCTCCAGCAAACCCGATGATTCCTTGATGATTGCCAGAATGTTTTTGATTTCATGCGTGAATCCGGCGGTAATTTTTCCGAAAAAGGCAACTTCTTTTTCTTTATGCTCGATCATGCGTTTACCCCGCTCAGGTATGTAGGCTATGGTCGACTTTTAATGGCCTCTTGCATTTTTTTGATTAATTCTTCGATATCTAAGGGCTTCATCAAATAATCGAAAGCGCCGAGCCGCATCCCGGCAATACCCTCCTTGGTGGATCCATGGCCGGTGAGGAGAATAACATGAATTTGGGGATGTTGAGCTTTGATTCGCTTAAGGACTTCAAGTCCTCCGAGACCCGGCATCATTACATCCAATATTACAATCTGTGGCGGATCGGATTCAATCATTTGTATGGCTTCTTCACCGCCTGTGGCGGATCGAGCCTGCATCCCTCTTAATTCAAGTCTCTCTGCCAGGGTTACGACAAACTCTTCTTCATCATCAACAAGTAAAATTTTCAAGATATTCATTTTATTCTCCTGAGCCAATCTTTGCTTCTTTGGGCAGATAAACTGTGAAAGTTGTGCCTTGTCCTTCCTTGCTCTCGGCCTTAATGTTGCCACCCATTTTTTTCACAATTCCGTAAGTAATAGCAAGACCTAAACCGGTGCCGGACCCCTTCTTGGTGGTAAAAAAGGGTTCAAAGATATTTCTGAGTGTTTCTTTAGACATGCCGCAACCGCTGTCCTCGACGGACACGGCCACGGTATCTGAATTTTCTTCCCATGACGTAATTGTGATATAATCTTCATCTTTCACGGCAGCCAAGGCATTGGTAAGAATATTCAAAAAAACCTGCTGCAGCTGTCCCCGGTCGCAAGAGATGCGGGGAAGATCGTCTGCCAGATGAAGTCTCAACTCAATATTTCGATATAAAGCCTCCTTTTCCAAAAAGCCGAGTGTTTCTTGAACAAGCTCATTTAAATCCAATTCCACAAGCTGAACTTCCATGCGGCGCGCAAAACCCAGCAGACGATGTGTAATCTCCTTGCATCGTTCAACCGATTGAAGAATCGAGTGGATCAGCCCCAAAAATTTTTCCTTGTTCCCGAATTGTTCATCGTATCCAACCAGGTCTTTCATTAAACCCGCTTTTTCGTTGATAATCGCCATGGGGTTGTTGATTTCATGGGCCACGCCGGCAGCCAGTCTCCCGATCGATGAAAGCTTGTGCGCATGATGGACCTCACGATAGGCCAATTCACGTTTTTCATCGGCTTCTTTAACTCGCTTTGTAACCGTATCCGTAAGCTTGAGAACCACTATAAGGATGATGACAACGCTGATGGCAAAAATAAATAACATTCTACTTCGAAGCGTATACCAGGATTTCAAAACTGCGGAACGCGGTTTGACAAGCACCAGAATATAATCCGATCTTATAAATGGGGCGTAGGCGATCAGCATGTCACGTTTCTGGGGATCGACTTCCTCGACGACAATGGGCCCATAATTTCCCCGGGGTAGCGTCATGGGATAATGATCCAGTATTTCCCCGTAAAACCGGGACGGGGTTTGCAGAATCCCTTCCCGGTTAATTAAAAAAGAATCGCTTTCCAGATCCAGCCCCATGGAGGCGATAATATTATCAAACTTCCGGGTATCGATGGTGGCACGCAGAATCAAATAACTGCCTTCTATAGTTCGGCGCAGTACCGCAATGGCGACATGGGGGAATTGTCTGTAGCCCATGAATACATCGCTGATATAATCGCCCTTTACCACGACTTCGTGGAACCAGCTTTGTTTTGAATAGTCTTTCCCCAGAAACTCGTAAGGTCCGGCATAGCTCAACTGGATGCCTTTATCATTAATCAAGCCCAAATCGACCAAACAACAATATTCTTCCATTAAAACTTTAAAAATACGACTCAGGGTCTTTTGGTCAGAGAGCTCTTCATAAGAATATGAAGAGGCGATAAATCTAACCACGGAAAGGCGTTCTTCAAGAAAAAGCTCAAAAGAGTGTTTGCTCTTGTTTGCCAGTGTTTGCAAGGGATTGATAATTTCTTTTTTTATGCTGGACTGATATTCATACTGGTAGATGACGGCCATTATGGTCAGGGGGATTATGGTGATCAGAATCATCAACATCACAAGATTTCTGCGAAGGACACGGTAACGATCCGGAGAGTCATCTTCAGACTGCAGCACAAATCTTTCGATTAAACGCGCCCACCCATTTTTTAAATTCATTTTCCTTTAATTCCTCTTGTCAAAAAAAATATCTCCGGCCTCAAGGGTTCCCGAACAAAATCGATCTACAACAGTTTCATAGAAACCGATCACATTGTCCAAAACCGTTACATTCTTCCATTTAAGATATTTATAATATTCGTCTTCTATTCCTCCGCAAATTACCGTTTGTATTTTTTCCGTAAGGATTAGATGGCAAAGCTGTTCCGCCGAAGCCCGTGGAAGAACCACGGTCTTTTCTTCAATACGCCGTCCATCGCCGGTCATTGAGAAAATATGGACCTCTGTGGCCAGGTCAAAGCGCGGCGCCACCTGATCGTTGTATAAAGGAATGAGGACTCTTTGTTCCATTATTAAACTTCTCGAAATATCCAACCCGCTGGAAGCGGGAGAACCTCAAGGATTTTCTGCTTTTATTCTCAATTGAAGCTCCCTGCAGCCCTGTTGAAACGGTATCTCCGCCCCAGTTAAACAGAAAAGACCGATAGGTTTCACGGGGTATACTTCGCTTCAATGCGCTTGCTGTTGCAGTTCAAACATCGTTCCATCATTTTAAACGCGGTGTGCCCCATCGCACCCTGCAATGGCCGGCGGGGTGAAACGAACTATCTTAAAATCGTATCAAAATGTTCCGATAGTGTCTACCCCTATTGAGCATTTATCCCATAATGTTTCATTTTTCTCCACAGGGTACTTCGACCCCACCCCAGAATGGTGGCGGCTTTGTTCCGCCGTCCCCGGGCCTTGACCAGCGCTTCAATGATGATATCTCTTTCCAGGGATGCCCAGGTTTTCTGTTCACCGTGCTCTTTGCCGGACTGTGCGGATGAAGCGGTCCATCCGGGCGTTTCTTCTACCGTAATCTCCGGGAGAATGTAATGTGATTCAGGTTCAGCAAGATAGGCTGGCAAATGTCCCGGCTGTATCTGTCCTTTGGGACAAATATTGACGGCGTATTCTACAATGTTTCTAAGCTCCCTTACATTGCCGGGAAAAGAATAATCCAACAGAATCTGAAGCGTTTTCTTGGATAACCCTTTGATATCTTTCCTGAACCTTGATTTAAAAATATTTAGAAAGTGGTCCAGAATCAGGCGGATGTCGTCGCCCCGATCTCTTAACGGCGGCAGATGAAATCTCACCACATTGAGTCGAAACATCAGGTCTTCTCGAAACATTCCACCTTTAACCATAAGTGTCAGGTTGCGATGGGTGGCGGCGATCACCCGCACATTGGCTTGAAATCCTTTGGTGCTGCCTAAAGAATAGACCACTTTATCATCCAGAAAAGTCAGAAGTTTGACCTGAAGTGCCAAGGGAAGATCTCCGATCTCTGTAAGATAGAGGCTTCCGTTGTGGGCCAGGCGAAATCGTCCGGGTTTGTTTTCCACCGCACCGGTAAACGCGCCTTTTCGGTGGCCGAAAAGCTCGGACTCCAGCAGGGTTTCGGGCAAGGCGCCGCAGTTGACCTTAACAAATGAACCTTTCGCTCGATTGGAGGCCTGATGGATGGCTTCCGCCAGCACATCTTTACCGGTTCCGGTTTCGCCGGTGATCAGGACAGCAGAATCACTCTGTGCCAGTAACGGAAGGGTTTGGAAGATCTTTGCCATGGCCTGGCTTTTTCCGATAAGACCCCCGAATCCATAAGCCTGACTCGTGGTTGCATCCGCCTCTCTGAGGGGGCGGAGGTCTTCCACGGTTTCCAAAAATCCGGCCAGGCTGCCTTTTGTGTCTTTAATCGGAGACAGGTTGATGAGCACCGGGATTCGCTCCCGTTCTCGGTTGATCAGGTCGCTTTCAATGCAAACAGGTTCAGAGTTTGCACCCATCTCTTTAAGCGGGCATTTCTGAACACACAGCCTGCTCCGCATGATGTTAAAACAGGGAAGTCCTGAGGCATCGCCCATCGAAAATCCACTGAGCGCCTCAAAGGCTCGATTTATCAACACGATCCGTCGACCCGTGTCGAGCACAACAATGCCCAGAGGGATTTCATCGGTCAGGGAAGGCAAATCGATGGGGAAGGGGAAAAGACCTTTAATTTGTGATTCTTGTGATGCATTCAAAATCAGCAGTGTCCAAAATATGTTGTTTTTTATTGATCAGAATTACCTGCGGCCAACACCATCACGCGAAGGCGTTTTCGCAGCGTTCCATGGTCTTGATCAATTGTTTCAGTATGTTTTGGAAACATAAGAATTTATTTGGAACAAATGTAATTGAAGCTCGATACGGCCCCGTTAAACGGGATCCCCACTTTGCTCAGACAAGACCTCTGCGGGCTCCGTCGCGTCGCAGCGGGGAATGCACTCACGGTAAAAATTTAATGTATGTTTACCATAGCGGCATGAGATTGTAAACCGGCGTTTAAATCTAACCCGAGCAAACCGAAAGTGAACAGAATAAAGTGTATCATATGGCCTGCAGCCCTGTTGCAAAATGTAACGTAAAATGGGTAAGCTCCTGTAAATATAATAATATTTTTTTTGGGTGCCAATATCATTTATTGAGTGTGATAAGCCCTTGTATTTTAAGCCAGTTGTATGTAAATTCCTGTATATTTTTAATTGACATGATATGAAATGTAATATAGGTTGCTCTTTTCGATGAGTTCGGCCCTAAGCATAAAATACAACGCCTATATTCAGGAGGATGAGATGAGAATTAATGGTAAACTGTGGACCATTATTTTAATTAGCCTGTTCTCGTTGACGTTAATGGCGTCCCCCGCCTTTGCAGATGGTTCGGCCGAGGCATCCGGTGGCCATGTGTGGTGGTTCTGGCCACTGGTTTTACTGATCGTCACCTTTATTATGGGGATATTTGCCGTTCTCGGCGGTGTCGGCGGCGGGGTTTTATTTGTGCCGATCATCAGCGGATTTTTCCCGTTTCATTTAGACTTTGTGCGGGGTACCGGTCTTCTCGTAGCCCTTTCCGGCGCATTGGCCGCAGGCCCCGGACTTCTAAAGATGAACCTTGCCAGTTTGCGGCTGGCAATTCCGGTCGCCCTGATCGCCTCCACCTGTGCCATCATCGGTGCCATGATCGGCCTTGCCCTGCCTACCAATATCGTTCAGATTTCCCTTGGAATCACCATTCTTGGGATTTGTGTCCTGATGCTAACCGCCAAAAAATCGACGGTTCCGGATGTTCCCCAAGCAGACCGCTTATCATCAGCACTTAGAATCTGCGGTGTTTATCAGGAAGCCAGCACCGGCGAGATTATCGACTGGAAGATACACAGGACGCCTATGGGATTGGCCCTGTTCGTCATAATCGGCCTTATGGCCGGCATGTTCGGCCTCGGAGCCGGCTGGGCCAATGTTCCGGCACTCAATCTTCTCATGGGAGCCCCCTTAAAGATCAGCGTCGCCACCAGTAAGTTCCTCCTTTCCATCACAGATACTTCTGCAGCCTGGATATACATGAATAAAGGCTGCGTGATCCCCATGATGGTCGTTCCCTCACTGGTGGGGATCATGCTCGGTTCCTTTGTGGGCGTCCGCCTCCTTAAAATCGCCAAGCCCACTTTTATACGGTGGATGGTGATCGGGATCCTTGCCTTTGCAGGCGCCAAGGCCCTGTCCAAGGGGTTGGGGTTTTAGTCACGCGCGATACAATTGCTTCTTGATTCGATATAACACCTGTCTGGGAGTCAGGCGGACGGATTCACCGGGCAAATAAAAACCCTGTACTTTCAAGTTAACACCCAGGAACAATGAAAATTTAATATAGGAGAAAAGGAAATGAGCGCAAACCAACCGCCCATGCTAGAAGCAACCCCCGAACAGCTTCTTTATGCCAAAATACTGGAACGGGGGATGTACCTCGGCTTACTTGTCCTTTTTGTTACGTTCGGCCTTTATGCATTCGGCATTTTAGATCCCTATATTCCATTGGATAAAATCTCCAACTACTGGTCCATGAATGTCAATGACTATCTTGAACACGCAGAAATCAAAGCCGGATGGGCCTGGCTCGGTATGGTCAAGTACGGAGATTTTATTAATTTTATAGGTGTGGCCATCCTGGCAGGTGTTACCATTATCTGCTATGCCGCGATCGTACCGACGTTGCTTAAAAATAACGACAAGGTTTATGCAATATTGGCAGTGCTCGAAGTCATTATCCTCAGCGCCGCTGCCAGCGGGATACTCGCCGTAGGGCACTAATCCATGAACGATACGGGCTAAAATATTCCGCTCAGCTGGTGCGATAGTGAATCACTGCAGATATCTTCAAGTTGCAATACAATCCGTTTAAGCTCATCACTGCTTGCCAGTGAGTCGACGGTTTCGATGGCGCCCACCTGCTCGGGCGGATATGTTTCAAGGATTTCATAGGTATCTTCGAATTCATCTGCAGCAAGCTGTGACGTCAAGATGATATAGTTATCCAGCCGCTGTTTTGAACCCTTCAATTCAGGCCGTTCCACCAGAGATTCCTCCATGGTTTTGCCGGTCAAAAACATTAAATCCTTAACTTCTTCTGCCTTGAACCCTTCCACAAAACGGCGGTAAGCAATGACTTGGGCATAGTTCGGAATCATGGCCCGGTCCCTGTTTCTTACGGTGGCGGAAACCAGCTGATAGTTCAACGTAATGTACCATTTAAGCAGATCCTGATCCATTTTCCGATAATTCGGAAAACGGTGTTCGTTTCGCGATGTCATCACTTCTTGTATAATTTTATTGACCGACGATTCCCGTAATTCTGTCAGGATGTTGTAAATTTCCGTGCTTTTTCTATAGGCAACCCGCTGGAGAAGGGCCTCATTTCGAAATGTCCAGTTGTGTGGATAGAGGGTCATTTTTTCGGTCAAAAACAACAATCGCCGCAATATATGAAACCGCGGTGTCGTATTCCAGCCCAAAGCGCGGTAGGTCACAGAAGCATCGACACAAAGCTCTTTATCGATATATTCCGCCATCCATGGCTTTTCGAACGTTTCCTTTCCCGCAAGCCATCCCAAAGCCGATCGCATGATCAACCCCAAGGTTGCGGGTATTTTGGGTATCCGAATCGGGTTACTATCATGGCCGTGATAGTATTTTTTTGCGGTTTTAAACAGCTCATTGTGTGAAACACACCCTTGGGGGCTGGCAATATAAATCCCAAGGCTGGGCAAGCGGTCACTGATTTCGATAATTCTCAAAAACAGTTTGTTAAGATCTCTGATATGGATATAGGGGACGGCCGATTCGCCGCGCCCGGCCACGACTCTCGACATGAGTATTTTTCTGGACAGCCAGAATCCGAGCAACATATACAATATGGGATATTCACACCAGTCACTGTATACGGCAGCCAACCGGACAATTGAGCATGGAAAGATTTTTGAATATTCCTTGATAATCGCTTCTGCTCGCATTTTACTGCGTGCGTATGGGAAATCTGCGTCAGGGAGGCTCTTTTCGGTCAACGCCTTGCCATACGGGGGAAATTTGCAGGCAGCCAGCGAACTTGAAAAGATGAAATGCTTGATTTCCAGAAGGTTGGACAAATCAAGAAGATGGCGTGTGCCGGTGACATTGGTCTCCTCATATACACGATTTTCTTTCAGGGTGAAGTCGTAATACCCGGCCAAATGCAAGACATAATCGGCACCGCCGTGATCTTTAACATATTTAAAGACATCGAGCAGATTTTCCCACTCTGTTATATCGGCCTGCAGCCAGTGTGTATTTTTATTATTCGGAATACCCGCCTCTTTTTGGCTGCGGCGTGCGATGCAGAACAGGCGAAATTTTCCGGCTGCGGCGATAACAAAATGCCTTCCAATAAAACCGGATGCTCCGGTGACAACAATTCCCGGCAATTTGTCGTTCATTTTATACCTCTGTTATGGTTTTGCGGACCACAAATCGATTGAGTGTTTTCCTTGATTCGGGTATAAAATAACTTGGCTCACAATCGGAATAACGGATGCATGTTGTATGGCATCGAAATATTTACGGAGAAACGGCGACGGTCGATGTTAAAAACCTTTCTCCAAACACAGACGTTGTCCCGATTAACTATTATTCCATCATTCCAAGTAGATGTAACATAACAGCATTACTGAGGGAAAAATGCAATACAATTACCTTTTCGGCCCGGTGCCTTCACGGCGCTTGGGGATTTCCCTGGGCGTTGACTTGGTGCCCATGAAAACCTGCACATTAAACTGTATCTACTGTGAATGCGGAGAATCAACCCATCTGACACTAGAACGCAGAGAATATGTGCCGTTTGCCACAGTTAAAAAGGAACTTTCCCTTTATTTTGAAAACAATCCAGCGCCGGATTATATCACCTTTTCCGGTTCGGGCGAACCGACTTTAAATTCAAGAATCGGTGATGTATTACATTTTCTCAAAAATCATATCCATGATATTCCCGTGGCCCTACTCACAAATGGAACCTTATTTTCTCAAAAACAGGTTCGAGAAGAGATTAAAACAGCGACCGTCATCATCCCTTCGCTGGATGCTGCCACAGAAAAGGTGTTCAGAAAGATCAATCGCCCATCTCCACATCTAAAAGTCGATAAGATCATTGAGGGGTTAATCCGGCTCCGCAAAGAATACCGCGGAAAAATATGGCTGGAAATATTTATCGTATCCGGGATGAATGATACAGAACAAGAATTAACCGCTTTGAAGCAGGCGATCGATAAAATCGAGCCGGACCAGGTCCAGCTTAATACGCTGGACAGACCCGGGCCGGTTCCCACGCTTCGTGCCGCCACCCGGAAGGAGTTGGAACATATCATAGATTTCTGGCAGCTTGAAAATGTTTTCATAATTGCAGATGTGCCTGAACGAAAAAAGCGTGTTGCCTATCGCAAAGACACCGAATCGGCCATCTTGGGAACGATTGCCAGACGTCCGTGTACCTTAAAAGATCTGTCTGAAATTTTAGGATTACAGACCAACGAATTGAGTAAATATCTGGATGCCCTGCATTCGGATAAAAAAATAAATGTTGTGAAACAGAAACGGGGATTATTTTATTTTATTCCATAACAGCCTGCCCGGGCTAAGATATCGTATCGATGGATGCAAATTTCGGTTCATGGAGCGGCAGCAATATTTCGGCCATGTCTTTTATTTTAAGCATCATGTCATACGCTTCGTATACATTTACATGTGTACCCGGAGGAATTACATCCATTTCCATGGCCTTGATTGGTGCCGGAGGATTAAAATTTTCATTGATGACGCAAAATCCGGTAATGGCGGCCTTGCCGGCAGAGGTATCGATGAATATCGTCAATCCGCCGTCCGTATGAACCGGCGTGTGAACCGCCCGGATTCCCGGTAGAATTTGTGTATCCTTGTTAATTTTTCGTATCTGACCATTTTCTTCTACATCCTCTATATAATCTTCGAGATAGCGATAATCCAGCGGATGAGGATTATGGATTCTTTCCAGTTCTTTTTCATGAACAAATATTTCAGCGTTTTCACATTTAAAATCATTTTCACAATGGTCATTGTGCAGATGGGTATGGATGACAACATCGATATCTGTGGATGTTAAATTCCATCGGGCCAGCCCTTCTTCAAAGGTATAAATCTTGCCGCCGATCGCTTTTTCTCGAGTTTCGGATTGAATCGGATTCATCTCGCCGGTGTCCACAAGAATTTTACGATCACCGCCTTCTATGTACCAGCAATAAATGGGAATGGTATATTCCTGACCGTTGCCGTACTGATACGTCATCATGCTTTTATCAAAAACCTTGGTTCCCACCACAATGGGATGTATTTTGTACATGGTTTCGCCCTCCGTTGATTGTTGCCCGTGTCCGACCCTGAATTTGCTCATGAAAAATTTCAATCGTTTAAAATGTGTAATGGCCTCAATTCATCGTAACACACGGCCATTTTATTAAAACCGAAAAAATATATTGACTAAATGACAGGTAGAGTTTAATTAACTTTTAATGAGTTTATGCTCATAACTGTGGGTTTGCAAGAAAAAAATTGTCACCGTATTGAATTAAAACAAATATTCAAAAATGGCAGAACGAAAGGAGGAAAAATGGAAAAAATTGCAGTGGTCGGTTGTGGTGCTTATATGGATAGCGGGTATGGATGTGTAGGAGAATGGCGGTGTCTAAAAGCGGCGGCTCTGAGTGAGGGCGAATTCGAAGAACCGTCTTCGGTTGTCGCATTTGTAAAATGTGAATGCCCGGGTCGATCGCTGGTTGCAAATATGGGCTTGGCCATAAAAATGTCGGAGATCAAGCCGGATAAGATTTACTTAAGCACCTGTCTGGTAAATGCCAGGCCGGATTGCCCGTATTCCACGGCTGAAGAAAAGGCCGAAATGATAGAGAATAAAACCGGCATTAAAGTCGTCATGGGAACCCATGATTATCATTAACCCGATTTTCTCATAAAAAATTTGTCTGAGCCTTTCAGATCCGTGAGTTATTCCAGGGTAAAAATCGTTTCCGTGAAGCGATTCACGTAAAGTTTCGTTGGACGAAGATGATGAAAGAAGACTTTACGGGTGCCCTCTCCGAAATTAATAAGAAAGACGGCAAATTCGTAAAGGACAATATTTATGTGTTTGCAATGCCTGGAGGGGTCGTGTGATACCGTTTCTCATTAAAGGCAAATCCTTTTACGAGGGTTTGCCTTTTTTGCAATTTTGTAAGAAATAGGATATATGTACTGGAAATTTAGGTGCTTTGACCTGTGCTTATGGCAAGTAACCACAAGTTTTTAAAGGCGGGGTTTTTAGCATATATTCTCAATATATCAAAAGTTTAAAGACTGAAAGGCGGACCACAACATATTGTATCCACCTTATTTTTCCGAATGAGGAAAATTGATCGAATCCCACACTGTTTTTTTGATTTGAACCACTGAGAACTATCAAAGAATGGACCACTCCTTCACGATTCAAGAATCATGCATGCATTGTGGAATTTGACAATTTTTCAGTATCATGGAAGTAGATATGAACCCCGAACATTGTCACATAGTGGACTGTTATTTTTTGTTTTAGATTTTAAATACCAAGACGGTAGCAACAATACACCTTCAACAGGTGCCAATTACATGGTGGCGGACAGCTGACATCGGATAAAAATATTGACAAGATAGATCAAATTAAGTAATAATAATATATCAAATGCCTATTTGAAGATAGGTTATCAAAAACAGCACGTAATCATCGAATTCTAAAGCCACGAAGGCTGTTGGTTCTTCCATAGAGAGCCCAATACGTCGTGGCTTTTTTTGTTTGCAATAATCTGGAGATGTTTGCTTGTGTTGAGACGAATTTACGTGATCGATGGGCAGGGTGGAGGCATCGGTGCTACTCTTATTAAATATCTGAGAGCTGAATTTGGCGAAAATATCGAGCTAATCGCTTTGGGAACCAATGCAATCGCAACGGCCCAAATGTTGAAGGCCGGTGCCAATAATGGAGCCTCCGGTGAAAATGCGATCTGCCGAACGGCAGCTAAAGCTGATTGCATCATCGGCCCAATTGCCATCACTTGGGCAAACACCATGCTGGGTGAAGTGACGCCGAAAATGGCCGAAGCCATTACGTCAAGTCCGGCGTTAAAAGTTCTTATTCCCTTGTATCGGGAAAGGTTTGAGATCGTGGGCGTTGTCAAGGAGCCCTTACCGCATCTTGTGCAGGAGGCGGTGGAGAAATTAAAGGAGGTGATAAAAAATGTGTGAAGCCAATGCATATCTGGTCAAAGAAGGTCAAGAGCAACTGATCATGGAATCCGTGGATATTGTAGAGCCGGAAGGCGACAATACATGGCGGCTGGTTAACATTTTTGGCGATCGAAAGACGGTCAAGGGCCGGATTAAGGGAATGAATCTGGTTAATCATAAGATTTTGTTTGAAGTGCAAGCTGACTGAGATGGTCAGGGATAATAAATCGTTTTTCATTTAGATTGGTCAAGAAGGCCATCGGATCGATGAAGAAAAAACTTGACTTCGCAGAAAGCCCCAATTATAGGAGCATCCATTAAATTGCGGCAGAAGCTGCTCATGTTTGTATTTTAACCCAAGACCCAAGACATAAGATTCTTCGCCGGATAGTGGCGGAGATGACAATAGAGCTGAAACAAAAAGGCCACGAAGGTCCATGCTCCCGGAAAGGGAAGCGACCATGTGGCCTTTTTTGTTTTGGAAAGGAAAAAGCGCCATAAGGTTAAGTTGCTTCAGCCAAAGTCTGTATGCTCAATCATAAAAAAAGGAGGTTGTGACAGATGAAGAAAATGACCCTGTTGTTGTCATGTTTGATTCTGGTTTGTGTACAAGCCAGCCCCATTATGGCGCAGGACTCGATGTCGTCCGAGCAAGCAGAACAAACCAACAAAGTAGGCGGCGTCAAAAGCCTTGAAGATCGAATCAAGCATCTTGAAGACGCTATCAAAAGAAAACCGGAAAGCGACAAGTGGTACGATCGTATTGAGATCAGCGGGCTCGTCGAGGTCGAGGCCGGATATGAAAAGACCGATTTCAAAGATCTGGCCATAGAGGATAAAAAAAACAGCGATGTGGACCTGGCTACCGCTGAACTGGTGGTGCATGCTAAAATTGCAGAACATGTCGAAGGTCATGTCATGTTCAAATATGAAGATGATGATCTTTTTGTGGATGAGGGCTTTATCGCGTTGGTGGGTTCGGAGTCCTTTCCCGCTTATCTGATCGCCGGGCGGCAGTATATCCCTTTTGGTAACTACGACAGTCATTTCGTCACCGATCCGAACACTCTAATTTTGGGGGAGACCAACGAGGGGGCTGTCGTGGCCGGATATCGGTTCGGCGGTGAAATGGTCGATGTCTCGGTGGGTGCCTTTAACGGCAACGCTAAAGAAATTGGCAAAGATGACGTCATCGACAGTTTTGTTGGGAGCATTGCTGTAAATCCCTTTGAAAACATGATGTTCGGTGCATCCTACACTTCGAATCTGGCCGGTTCGGATACATTTAATACGGTAGTGGTAGACCCGGACAATCTTGATTCGCTGGTCGGCGGTTGGAGTGCCTTTGTCAGTTTCAAATTTCTGGAACGCTTTAAGCTGATTGGTGAATATGTCGGCGCACTAGATAGTTTCAAAGCCGGAGAAATATATGATGCCGCCGACACCAAAGAGCGTAAGCCCTCGGCTTGGAATGTGGAATTAGGTGTAGCTATAATTGATAATCTGGAACTGGCGGTTCGCTATGATGGATCTGATGAAGGCGGAGCAGATTTTTTACCGGAATCCCAGTATGGCGCAGTGCTGAATTGGGGCTTTTTTAAAAACACCAACCTGGCCATTGAATATTTGCACGGAGAATTCGAAGATGATGCCCAGGAGACAGATTCTTTTATCGCTCAGCTTGCGATAAAGTTTTAGCTGTATTGGTGAATATTTTTTAAGAAGACTTTATCGAAATTGGTTTCCAACCAAGTTTACTCATTAACAGGTTGTTAATCTATAATTAATTGAACCAAAACCAAAAGTAAAGGAGGCATGTATTATGCGCGCAGTAAATTCAATTCTGTCAGTCGTGGTTGTAACGGTTATGATGGTGGTTACCGCTCCGGCACTGGCACATTTCGGTACCATTACCCCGTCGAACGACATCGTGACCCAGGATGATACCAAGACCTTGAACCTTCAGATCAAGTTCATCCATCCTATGGAGTTCCATTACATGGAGATGGTCAAACCCAAGCAGTTCGGCGTGGTGCACGATGGCAAAAAGACCGATTTGCTCGGTACCCTTCAGGCGACCAAAGGGAAAAGCCTCGACCAGAATGAAAAGTTCACCTTCTGGACCACCGACTTCCAGATCCGCAGGCCGGGAGACTACACCTTCTATGTCGAACCCACTCCTTACTGGGAGCCCGCTGAGGATAAATTCATTGTTCATTACACCAAAGTTTGCGTAAACGCGTTGGGCTTAGAAAAAGGCTGGGATCAGCCGGTCGGCCTGGAGACTGAAATTGTTCCTTTGACCCGGCCTTACGGGCTGTGGACCGGCAACCTCTTTACCGGGCAAGTGTTGCTCAAAGGCAAGCCGGTCTCCTTTGCCGAAGTGGAGATTGAGTATCTGAACGAGTCACCTGGAAATATCAGCGTTGTTATCCCTCCGGCAGACCCCTACGTGACTCAGGTGGTCAAAGCCGATGCTAACGGCGTTTTCAGTTACGCCATGCCCAAGGCCGGCTGGTGGGGATTTGCAGCCCTTAATGAAGCCGACTGGAAGCTGAAATACGATGGCAAGGAAAAGGGAGTTGAGATCGGCGCCGTCTATTGGGTCCATACCCGGGATATGAAATAGCGGCAGCCGGTTTTTCGTTGCCTCATTGAGCGCCCCTCACCCTGTGGGGGGCCAATTTTCAAGGCTGACAATAAACAAAGTAAATGGAGGGTGTAATGAAGATCCTGAATTATCTTTTCATTCCGGTTTTTGTGTCACTGCTGTTCAGCGGAACCGCACTGGCGCACAAGGTCAACCTTTTCGCTTATGCCGAAGCAGGGAAGGTTTATACCGAGAGCTATTTCCCGGATGGCAACCCAGTAGAAAGCGGTAAGGTGTTGGTTTATGACAGTCAAGACAACCTGCTTTTGGAGGGAGTGACCGACAAAAAGGGACTGTTCGACTTTGCCGTGCCGAAGGTTGATGATTTGACCATTGTCATTGAAGCAACCATGGGACACAAGAACAGTTTTAAGCTGAAAAAAGCTGACGTGGAGGCTGGGAAATGACGATTATTCAAAGAGGCCTTATGGTTGGCGTCCTGTGCCTATTTTTGGCGAGCTCGCCAAGCTTACTTCTTGCGCAGACTCCTCCGGGTGAGAGCTCTCAGGAGGTCATTACGCTTTTAAAGGAGCAAAATAGCAAGTTGTCCAGCGATCTAAGGCGCATTCAGCGGGAAATCGCAGCCCTGCGTGCCGATCTCGACAAGCCGGGCTTCAAAGAAGTTTTCGCTGGTATCGGTTACATTTTCGGTCTGTTAGGGGTGGCCGCTTTTGTCGCCGCACGCCGCAAGGAGTAGATCATGCATATTTCCGACGGGGTTCTCCCCATTTCCGTGACAGTCGGCGGCTATGTCGCCAGCGCTGCGATAGTGGCCTGGAGTGCCCGCCGCACCCGCAGCGAAGAGCTGCCAAAGCTGGCGGTGATGACGGCAGCCTTTTTTGTCGCTTCACTGGTTCACGTGCCTTTTGGGCCGACCAGTGTGCATCTCATCATACCGGGCCTGACGGGGGCACTGCTGGGGCCGTCCGCCTTTCTCTCCATCGGCCTTGGCCTTCTGCTGCAAAGCTTGCTGTTTCAATTCGGCGGTTTGACCGCGCTGGGCGCCAATGCCTTAATGATGGGGCTGCCTGCCCTGGCGTGCGGATGGTTCTTCCAGAGATACAAAGGCCAAACTCAGTTGCGGCAGGCGATCATCGGTGGATTGGCGGGCGCTGTAGGGACAGCACTGGCAGCAATTATTCTGGCGATCCTTCTGGTTACCGGCGGTGAGGATTTTTTCGGCGTTGCCAAAATTGCCTTGCTCGCACACGTACCGGTCATTATCATTGAGGGCGTGGTAAGCGCTTTTACCATCGGCTTTCTTGCCCGTGTCAAGCCGGCACTGCTGCAACCGTCATTTACACGCTCGCCCTAAAATGCTCATGGCTGATGTAATCCATATCCAGATGCCTTTGTGGCAACTGCCCCTGTTCATATTGATACCGGTGGCAGTGATTGCGGCTGTCGTGGTCTGGCTGCGGCGCGTTGCGCACAACCGCAGTGCGCCTGGAGAGGACCGTGACTGGTCGGTACCGCCTCTGGCGGATGCTGCCGGTGTTTCATTGTTTCACCGCTGGGATGTGCGCTGCAAGATCGTGACGATACTAGTCTACAGTTTTGCCATCGCTTCCTTGAGTCACCTGACGCCGGCACTGGCCGCCATCGGCATCTCATTGCTGACCTTGATGATTACAAGGGCTTCTTTTGCAAAGGTAGTACTGAGGCTGTTGGCGATTACCGGTTTTGTCAGTATGTTTTTTGTGGTCATGCCCTTTTCAGCCCCCGTACATAATGGTGATACGGTGCTGGTTTTTAACGGGATGGACTGGCTCGGTTTCAACCTGCGCGGTTTGCGACTGGCTGCGACGATTGCAGCCAAAGCAGTTGCTATCGCGCTGTTGATGGAGCCTCTACTGTCTACCGCACCTCTGCCGGTAACCCTGCACGGACTCTCCCGGCTCGGTGCGCCGGAGATGGTTGGACAGATGGTATTGCTCAGCTACCGGTATTTGCATGTCTTCCGTCACGAAGCCCGGCGTATGTCTTCCGGTATGCAGGTGCGCGGATTCCGCAAGCGCACTGATCTGGCAACGCTGCGCGCAGTGGGCAATTTTATTGGAATGCTTTTTGTTCGTAGCTTCGAACGGACCGAGCGGGTTTTCGACGCCATGCGGGCGCGTGGTTACCGGGGACGGTTTCCGGACCCGGCTGAACTGAGTTTGCGGACCAGAGATTTGCTTTTGGCGGCGGGCTGGCTGGCCGTTGGAGCAGCACTGATTGCATATGACCGGATTGCCTGGTAAGGAGTAAGCATAATGCACGAACCTCTGCGACCAATTCAGCGGCCTGCCCTGGATGCTCCCCTGTTCAGCATGCGCGGGCTGTTCTATCGTTATCCGGATGATACCCAAGCCTTATCCGGTATCGACCTGGACATTGCCGCCGGAGACAGAATCGCTTTGGTTGGACAAAACGGTTCCGGTAAAACCACACTGATTAAACAACTCTGTGGACTACTGCTATCGACTGCCGGGGAAGTTTTCTACAAAGGTGAGCGGTTGAAAGGGGAGAATCTGGACCGGAATAGACTTGAGATCGGCCTGCTTTTTCAGGATCCAGACGACCAGCTCTTCGGCCACACGCTGCTGGACGACACGGCTTTCGGCCCCCGCCATCAGGGATTGTCTCGACAAGATGCGGAGCAGGCGGCCCAGCAGGCGCTGCAACGCGTCAGCCTGCTTAACATGGCGTACAAAGCGCCGCACAATCTCAGCTTCGGGCAAAAAAAGCGCGCCGCTTTAGCCGGGCTTCTTGCCATGCAGCCGAACGTGCTGCTCCTGGATGAACCGACCGCAAATTTAGATCGACATCAAGAGGAGGTCTTCCTCAACCTGCTGAGGGATTTTTCCGGCACCCTGATCTGCATCAGCCACGACCTGATCTTTCTCTATGAACTCTGCGACCGGGCCGTGGTTCTCGATCGTGGTCGCATACATCATGACTACACACTGCGCGAACTGGTCTCCCAACGTCAATCATTGCGGGAGCATGGTCTCGATTTTTCCTTTCGTCTGGTTCACACTGCCTCATCATGCGATCAGACTAAATCAAAACCGATTGATGAGCCCCATCGACCCCGCACTTTTCCTGACGTATATAAGGGAAAACCGCTTGTGGTTCTGCGCGACTACCACTATCGCTACCCAGACGGAACACTCGCGTTACACGGTATCAATCTGTCCATTCATGATGGCGAACGGATTTCAATTGTCGGTGAAAATGGCGCCGGTAAAACCACGCTGTTGTCTTGTCTGCTCGGCCTGCACCAGGGACTCGGAGAGTTTCGTTTTGCCGGTCGGTTGATGACACGCAGATGGCGCAAGACCCTCTGGCGGCAGGTCGGAATGGTTTTTCAGGACTGCGCCGACCAACTCTTCTGCCCAAGCGTGCGGGAAGAAATTACCTTTGGACTGCATCAACTCGGCTATTCGCGGGACGAATCCCGAAAACGGCTTAAACAGGCCCTGTCGATGGTTCGTTTGGAAGGCTTCGAAGAGCGTGTCCCCTTGCATCTTTCAGGTGGTGAACGCAAACGTCTGGCGCTGGCCTGTGTTCTTGCCATGGAACCCAAGCTGCTCATATTAGACGAACCAACGGCCGGACTCGATCCGCAAGGCGAGGAGTTGCTGCTAGATATTCTGTGCAATCTCAACGTGACCCTCTTGCTCGTCAGTCACGATATGTTTTTCGTCAAAGAATTGACCCGCCGTACCCTGGTGATGCACAAGGGCCGGATTCTGGAAGATATGCCGACCCATGCTTTTTTGCAGGATGAACGACTCGGCAACCTCAACGAATTATCCTACACTTATCGGCGGCGTAGTAGCAGCGCCATCCTGACAATGCAGCACGAACACGAGCATAGTCATTTACACCAACACCTGCATACGCACCAGCATCGGCATGGAGAGGTGGAGCACGACCATTTTCACGAACACGCGCATGAACACAGCCACCGCTTTACGCACAGCCATCCTGGGGATGAGAAAACCCATGATCACATACCGTGCCGTTACCACGACCACGACCATACGGGCCATGAGTCCGAAGATCACGATCATTAGAACGTATAGCAAATTTTTAAATATAGCGAGTGAAGACAGAGGCCGCAGAATTATCTTCGCATTGATTTCGCATGTCAGCTAAACCCCCATGAATCTAAAAAAACGTTTGTGCGACTTTCACCATTTGGCTTGCTCGAATGAGTGTCGAGTGTTCCGTTGCTATTTCATCTCAATATATCTGTCTTTTTTGCTCTAAGTTCCTAAGTTCCGAACACAACATGTGGTATCCGTTCTATATTTTTTCAATGATGGCGAAAATTTGCATTCTCAGCTTATTTTTTGTATATATCACTTAAAGACCTACACGATCCTCTAACTGAAAACTCCAAAATTTTGTGAAAATCATCATGTATTGTTAGACATGACGGGATTAAAACATAATGCAAGAATTCTTAATTTTCAAAAATTCCCACAGCGGATAGAGTCTTTTACGAGCTGCAGATTTGAAGAGTAAGGGCTTTGGAACAAGATATCCACCCATCAATGTTTTCTCCAATATCCACAATAAAATTCTCTGGGTATACATCCTCAATAGTACGTTGTTGGGTAATATAGAAATTTTCAATTAGAATAAAATTAGATATTAGTATTATCAATTTGACATATTGATATTTTCCATGAAATATATTGGTAACGTTCAAAAGTGTGGGCATGAAATAAATATATTTGAAAATAAATCTTCAAAAGGTCTCCCATGATTGATGAATTTGGTTTCACCTGAGCGGTTTAAATTAACTCTAACCGGGTTTGTTAGACGCAAACGTAGACCAATTTCGTTGATAGCCTGCTCCAAAAATCATCCAAAAAAAATTATCAGTTTGCCCGTTTATGGTCTTACGGTCTAAACGAAAATTGCGTCTAATCGGGCTTCTTTAAAAACAACCCTCCGTCGGTTACGGCTTGACGATAGTCACCGTGCAACCTGCGTTGGCCTGGAATATAATGAGCTTATTCGATTGGATTTATAAAATATCACGCTGGGGTCTTGGCGGAACCTTCATATACGCCGGTAGTATTAAGCTGCTGGAGCCAGAAACCTTTGCTGTCTTGATAGAGGCTTATGGGATCGTCCCAGAAAGTCTGCTCATTCCCGTGGCCGTCATCCTGCCGGTTCTGGAGGTGGCTGCCGGTATCGGGCTGCTTTTCGACATTAAGGAAGCCTTTCCGTGATTGGCGGCTTGCTGGTGCTGTTTATCGCTATCTTGGGCTACGGCATTTGGATGGGACTGGATGTGGATTGCGGGTGCTTTGGCCCGGATGATCCTGAAGCCGAGGCATTTCATGGTCTCAGGCTGCCCCTATACCGTGACATGCTCATGCTTGCAGGAATCGCTTATATATATGGATGGCGTCGATACCGCGCCATCAAGCCGGTAAAGATAACATTCTTAATCAACAAACTATGGAAAAAAAGGAGGACGAAAAATGCGTATGTTTAAATCGATGCTGAAACTGATGATCATGGGTATTTTGGTATTCGGACTTGCCGGTCCGGCCATGGCCTGGAAAAATAAATTCGAAGCGGAAGTGGAAAAGGAAGCCGGTGCGGTGAAGCTAGTCCGCGAAGTCCAGCAGGGCGGCTACGATCTGGTCACCACCGAAGAGCTCAAGAAATGGATCGACTCCGGGAAAGATATGGTTATCGTGGACACCATGCCTTTTGAGGACAGCTACAAAAAAGGACACGTACCGGGGGCTGTTCAATTTCTGTTTCCTATACCGGAGATGAAACAATGGAACACCAAGGAAACCGACGGCAAATCCCAAGAAGATTTTATCAAGCTTTTGGGCGGTGACAAAAACAAACTTATCGTTATTTACTGTGGCTTTACCAAGTGCGGCCGTAGCCACAACGGTTCTGCATGGGCTGTCAATCTCGGCTACAAGAATGTCTATCGCTACCCGGGCGGAATTTTCGCTTGGAAAGGGGCAAAATATCCGGTGGAAAAAGTAAGATAGTGAAATTAATCTGAATACAAACCATTTTATGTAAAAGAATAAACCATGAAAAAAAATCTAATCACGGCATTGTTGATTATTCTGTTTACTTGTGGAATCTGGTCAACTGCTTTATCAAAGACCCATTCGAGGATGGTAACCGTTGATGTTGATCTTTCAGCCCAGGCTCAAGGACAGACTGCCCTCCTTTGGATCCCTTACCCTGTTTCTGACAGAGACCAACTCATCTGCAACATTCAAACATCAGGAGAAACAAATGGGTTTATCAAAAGTATGGATAGTTAAATGTATTGGATTACTGGCGATTGTTTTAAGCCTTGGTTCATTCGTTCATGCAGAGAACGTTCAAAATCAGGACTATAATATCATAAAAACAGCCGAACTTCAAAAGATGCTCGACTCAAAGTCGGGCAAGTTCCTTGTCATTGATGCCAGAAATCCAGAGGAATATAAAGATGTTCATATTCC
>Ga0307380_10002816_pt1 | contig 24336 bp, 16 predicted proteins | sample UN3MG_FD_202239 | JGI IMG/M metagenome (GOLD analysis project Ga0307380, IMG submission 202239) | Soil microbial communities from Risofladan, Vaasa, Finland - UN-3 | ecosystem: Environmental > Terrestrial > Soil > Coastal area > Acid sulfate soil | place: Finland: Risofladan, Vaasa | collected... | reverse complement strand
ATAAGTACGATGTCCCGGCCTTCGACCATGCCATTGAGACTACCAAGGCCACTGCCATCTACAACATGCACACCTACTGGTCCAAGAAGCCCCACGACGCCATCCGGGAGTACATCCGCCACTACACGAAACCGGGCGATCTGGTGCTCGATCCCTTCTGCGGCTCGGGCGGGACCGCCCTGGCAGCGCTCATGGAGGGGCGCAAAGCCATTGCCATCGATCGCTCGCCTGCGGCTACCTTCATCACCAAGAACTATTGCACGCCGGTGGACGTCGATGAGCTGCAGGCGGCCTTTTCTTAGGAATCATATTTATATTCTGTACTTTCCAAGTTTTTCGTTCGGACCGTCATCTTTATAAATCAGATTTCTTTTTGACATACTCAATCTATGTTGGTATCTGCTTGATATTAATATTAAATAGTTAAATAACATGATATCTACTCTAATACCCAATTATATGTGCAAAATCAAAAACTTGGAAACTACAGTTTATATTGATAGAATTGCCATCTGCCCCTAAAATTATTATCCTTCATCTGAGCTCTCAAAGCTCTAAATTAAAATCTTATTTACTCCATTTAGCAATCAAATTGGATATAAGGTGTCTGGAAATTCCTCGTTTCCTTATCAGATATCCCCAATTAATTCTCGATACGGCTTTTCACGAACCGTTCTGTGTCCTTGTCCATAAAATACACATAGCAACCTTTGAGGCCCCTTGTTGGGGCCACGTGAAACCGGAAAGACCTATCTTTACAGGAACATCTCTTATTACGCCCATGTTCTATCTGGTGGCAAGGCTACTCCTTCCCAGCTCTTTATCAACCTTAACACCGGTAAGATAGGGGTTGTAGGGACAAGGGATTGCGTAGTCTTTGACGAGATAGCCAATACGGACTTCACCGATACTAAGTCCTTCGTAAGCATTATGCAGGCCTACATGCAAGACGCCAAGTTCAGCCGCGGAAAGAAGGAGATACTGGCCTTCGGCAGCCTGGTGTTCGTTGGGAATCTAGATGTCCAGGGCAATCTTCCTCATGAGAAGTACTATCATCTCTTCGAGCCACTCCCAGACTTTCTTCAGGTCACTGCCTTCCTGGATAGGATTCATGGTTATTTGCCTGGCTGGGAGATCCCCAAGTTGACACCGGAAAACTATGCCAAAGACTATGGTTTTATCACTGACTACTTCTGCGAGATCATGCACGAACTCAGGCGAACTGATCCTATGAACGCTGTGAGGTCTCGCTTTGAGCTGATAGATACTGAAGGAACCGTTCGAGGAGTCTCTGGCCGGGATCAGCGTGCAGTAATGAAGCTGGCATCCGGACTTATGAAGCTCATTTATCCAGATGGCAAAGTGACTGATGAAGAACTGGAAGAGCTTCTCACCATCGCATGCGAGCTTCGTCAACGGGTGCGCGAGCAGCTCCACCTGATTGCCGGGGGAGAATACGAGCGCATTAGTTTAGGGACGAAGATCCTTTCTACAGGCAAAGTGGTCACACCCGAGCTTCCGGACGCCAATAGAATTCAGAAGGTTGCTCTGCCGCTACAACCCTCAGTGGGGGAAGTCATCGGCCTGGCAGTTGCAGGCGACCATGGATGCATACTGCTCTTTGAGATGCAGGCAACGAAGGGCACAGGCCGCATCGTTCCCCTTGGTTCTATTCAGCGGGTAATGAGGGAGAGCATCGAAGCTGGTGCCCAGTACATAAAAGCCAAACATCAGGAGCTCGGGATAACTGAGGAGTGGCGCAGCAGTTTTGATGTCGCGGTGCTGGCAACGTTTATGGGCATTCCTAAAGAAGGACCTTCTGCTGGAGTCACGCTAGTAACTGGTATAGTTTCCGCATTAAAAGGAATTCCCATAAGAAATGACCTAGCAATGACAGGAGAGATTACAATCATGGGCAAGGTCCTCCCTGTGGGGGGCATCCAAGAAAAGGTGAGGGCTGCATATGATGCTGGTATCAAAGAAGTGCTTCTGCCGGAGGATAATTTGAGAGATGCTCAAAGCCTTCCTTCATATATTCTTAATGCAGTTAAAATAACTCCGGTTAAGAGCATCGATGAGGTCTTAGGCCATTCTCTGGTTTCATAAATTCCCGACCCGGTGTTCAATAATTGGTCTAATAAAGAGTAGAGCTGGCTTTAAGTGATGCGGAAGACTACAATTCCGCATCTTTGCGCTTTGTTCCGGTGGAGGATCTGGAAAAAGAGGGCTATGGCGAATACGTGAAGCTGTTTAACCAGGATCCATCTAGCCAGGGTCCATCCAAAAACGATGAAATATCTAAGGGCATCGAAAAAACTGATTCAGATTACGAGTTGGCCACTTTTGCCGCTGGCTGTTTCTGTCAAGTTAATTACATATATTTATCCCATTCTATATAGGATTGCTATGACAAAAGACTTCCTCCCCTTTAAGGATGAATCTGTGTCCATCCCCCAATCAAACCGTCTCCTCTCCGAAAAAAGCCCCTACCTCCTCCAGCACGCCTACAACCCCGTGCACTGGTATCCCTGGAGCGAAGAAGCCTTCCAAGCCGCTGCCAGGGAAGACAAGCCTGTCTTCCTTTCCGTGGGGTACTCCACCTGCCATTGGTGCCATGTCATGGCCCACGAGTCCTTCGAGGACCCGGAGGTAGCCCAGCTCTTGAACCAGACCTTCATCTGCATAAAGGTGGACCGGGAGGAGAGGCCGGACATAGACCAGATGTACATGAGCGTAGCCCAGGCCATGACCGGCAGAGGCGGATGGCCTCTTACTATTATTATGACGCCTGAGAAAAAACCATTCTTCGCCGGCACTTACATTCCAAAGACCGGCCGCTTCGGCCAAGCGGGAATGATGGAGATCATCCCCCAGATCAAAGAGCTCTGGGACAAAAACAGAGATGAGCTCCTCGGCTCAGCGGACAAGATTTTAGATTATCTGAAGCAGGCAAATAGCCAGCCTTCGGCCCAGGCTACGAATTTGGATGCCGCTTTTCTTGCCCGGGGCTACGCAGGCCTGGCCTCCATTTACGATCCCCAAAACGGGGGCTTCGGCACGGCCCCCAAGTTTCCCACGCCCCACAACCTCCTCTTCCTTCTGCGCCACTGGCACAGGACCGGTGACAATGATGCTCTGCAGATGGTCGAGGCCACACTGCAGGCCATGCGCATGGGCGGGATCTACGACCATGTAGGATTCGGATTTCACAGATACTCCACGGATGCAGAATGGTTTGTCCCCCATTTCGAGAAGATGCTCTATGACCAGGCGCTAATGGCCATAGCTTATACGGAAACCTATCAGGCCACTGGAAAAGAGGAGTACGCTAGAGCGGCACGCGAAATCCTGGAGTACGTGCTGCGGGACATGACCTCTCCCCAGGGAGGCTTTTTCTCTGCAGAGGACGCAGACAGTGAGGGAGAAGAGGGCAAATTCTATGTCTGGACAGCAGAAGAGCTGAAAGGATCCCTGGATAATGAGGAATTCAAGCTCTTGATCCGGCTCTTCGATTTGCATGAAAGCGGAAACTTTGAGAAAGGACGAAACATCCTGCACCAGAGGTCTCATCCTGGGGATGCGGCATCCGTCCTGAAGATCAGTGAGCAGGATCTTTATGATCAGCTGGAGAAGATAAGAGCAAAACTTTTTGCTATCCGGGAAAATAGAGTGCATCCTTTAAAGGACGATAAGATTCTCACTGACTGGAATGGATTGATGATCGCGGCCCTGAGCAAAGCCGCGCAGGCTTTGCATGAGGCAAAATATGCAACAGCTGCAATGAAAGCGGCCGATTTTATCCTGGAAAAGATGCAGACAACCGAAGGTCGATTGCTTCACCGCTATCGGGGCGAGGCAGGTATTTCAGCCAATCTGGATGATTATGCTTTCTTTGTCTGGGGTTTGATAGATCTTTATGAGACAGTCTTTGATATCAAGTACCTAAAAGCGGCTTTGCAGCTAAATCAGGTCATGATGCGACATTTCTGGGATAAGGATCAGGGCGGCTTTTTCTTTGCTGCAGATGATGCCGAAGCCCTGCTGCTGCGCAAAAAGGAGTTTTATGATGGAGCAATTCCCTCGGGAAATTCCATTGCCATGCAAAACCTTCTCCGGCTCATGCACCTCTCCGGACAGGCAGAATGGGAAGAGAGGGCCTGGGATTTGGCACGGGCCTTTTCTGCCACAGCTGGCGGGCAGCCACCGGGCCACAGCATGCTGCTTTGCTCCCTGGACTATGCTCTCGGACCGACATCCGAGATCGCTCTGGTAGGTAGCTTGCAAGATGCAGAAATAATTGATATGTTGCAGGCCATACGATCTCGTTTTCTTCCGAACAAATCCGTAGTGCTTGTATGTGGGGAGGAGATTAGAGAGATTGCACCATTCACAAGAAATTTGGTCCAGCAAGAGGGAAAGACCACGGCCTACGTCTGCACAGGCCACGTCTGCAGTCTTCCTGCTACAAGCCCAGAAAAGATGATGCAGCTTCTGGAAAAGACCGATTAACATGGTGGAAATAGCTGGCTATGCCTCGAATAGCCAGCCATGCCAGTATTGGAAGCTCTTCGCGCAGATCTCTTGAAAGGTGAGAAACTTAATGACTTTCAGCGAGATTGCAGTTGCAGCAGATGGCGTAAAATCTGGAGCCATCTGTTCCAGGTCGATAACGATAAATACTACCCGCAAGGGAGTAAGCCTTGGGGAAATTCAAATTTCTGAGAATGAAATGGCATCTGATCCGGACAGGCACCGTAGTCTAAGCAAATACCGTAGGGGATCCTACGCAGGAAAAACAACAATCGTGCCTCAGAATGGACGCAAAGAGCGCGAATTTTCTCCAACTAACAGGTCTATTTTCTCACACGCAGGTCATGCGGTGATGTTTTAATGAACAAACGAAGAGACCATATTCCTAAGAAGGACATCATGTATACCTTGACGGAGGATAACTCCCAATATATTGTAAATGAGAGTTACTTCTACAAGACTGAGCCGTACTATACAATCGTCAAGAACGAAAATGACGGCATCAAGACCACGCCCAGTAGCACCGATGTGCTGGATGCCTATATAGTTCCCATCTGTCTGGAGAAGGCGAAGCTGGCAGGCATTCCAGTCTGCGAATGGATAATATCCAACCAGTACGTCTCCCTCCCTGCCATAGTCTACGGCTTGAACTACTTCTCCACACCCTCCGACCACTTCCTGGTCAGGGACCTGGAAACAGCGAAGGCGGTTATCAAGCATATCACCAATCGGGGAAGGTATCCTTTCTGCTATCAGAAGATCAGCGACACCTCATCTGTGGCAAAATGCGTATCCATCTTCGGCAAGACCATAAACTGCTGTGAGCCGGCTAAGTTGCTGGCAAAGAAGATCTATGAAGTCTTCAGGTTGCCGTTAGTGGAGATCGTTCTGGTCAAGGATGAGTCGAGCTGCCGGCTATCCTCTCTAGCTCCAGTGAAATATTCACAATTATCCAAGGATGAAACGGAAATGTTACAGGACCTTCTGGATAAGAGGGTGAAACGTTTTGAGTAAGCTAGGCATATTTGTTAATCGACGGACGTTAAGCAGCTCTGAACAGCTCACGGCCGTGGTAAAATGTCGAGACGTGGCTGAGAGCATGGGCCACACTGCGGAGTTCATCTTTCCAGTGGACATGAAAAAGATACCCAAGCTGGATGCGCTCTTCATTCGCGCCAACACCGATCCCATGAATACTACCTATGTAGCGGCCAGAATGGCGCAAATGTATGGCGTACCGGTGATCGATGACCCCAGCTCCATCCAGATCTGTGCCGATAAGATAAACATGTACATGCACCTCATGAAGAAGAATGTCTCCATGCCCAGGACGAAGTTTCTAAAGAAGAAGGAGCTGGACGATAGTTTGGCCGAACAGCTCTTCGATGAGCTGGGAATGCCTCTGGTGCTAAAAGAGCCCTCCACATCCTTCTCCGCCAGGGTAGAGAAGGTCTCATCCGTAAGCGAGCTTTTAAAGATCGCCAAGAGATTCTTCAAGCTATCCGACTGGATCGTAGTGCAGGAGTACATCGAGAGCAGGTTTGATTGGAGAATCGGCGTCATCAACGGGCAGTTACTCTATGCCTGTCGATACATCATCCCCTCTGAGACCTTCAAGATCCAGGCCTCCGTGAATGGGCATATCGTATACTGCGATGTGGAGAGCGTGCCTGCCGATCAGGTTCCGCCGGAGGTCATCGAGCTTGGAAAGCAGGCAGGCAATGCCATTGGCAAAGGAATGTATGGTGTGGACATCAAAGAGAGCAACGGGAAGCTCTACGTTATTGAGGTCAATGATAATCCCTCCCTGGAAGGGGGGGAGGATGCCCATTATCCGGACATGTTCCAAAAGATCATCTCCTATCTGATGACAGGGGACGCCTGCAGCTATGCCGATGAGCTTTCCGATAGGGTCTCAGAACCGCACGGTTTTGAGGGAGAGTACGGCCTGGGAACTGCTGCGACCATGTCAAATTCATCTGCCCTGGCAGAAAACAAGGACTACTCCTACAAGATTGATTTCTCTGAGCGATAGAGGAAATTCTATCTTTTTTTGATCGAGCTTTTATTGATCTCGCAATGATTGAGAGACGAAAAGCTACTGGAAAGAAATTTATTAGAGAGAAGTTACTAATTAAAAAATGTTCAAGAGATGATATTCTTATGGAAGATTATCTATGTGAAGCCATAAGCCAGGCCTGCAGCAAATGCCATTTGGATGGAGGCTGCTGCTTTGAGGCCAGGCCGCCCTTAAGCCAGGAGAGAATAGATATATTGCTGAAAAACGGCGTCAGCCCGGATGCTGTGGAATTTGCCGGATACAAGAGGCTGCGACTGAAGCAGGACGGTTTTTGCGTGCTCTTTCAAGATGGAAAATGTAGCATTCATACCATCAAGCCCGAGACCTGTGTTGCAGGGCCCTTTACCTTTGATATCAAGGAAGGCGTCCTGCAGATCTTCCTTAAGAGAGAGAACATCTGCCCCATGGTGAGATTTCTAAAAGCCAACCGAAAAGCCTACGACGGACTATTCGAGATCTCCGTGGAGAATATCATGCATCTTGTAAACAGCGTTCCCGCCGCAGAGATGGCGGAGATATTGAAGATAGAAGAGTCTGAGACGGATCTTGTGGCTGAGATCAAGCTGCAGGACTGAAAAGAGATGAAAAGCGCCATGAAAAAGGCAATGCAAATCAGGGCGGCGACAAAGATGGCGAAGCATAAGGCTCTTGCAGCTTCTTCGCCCATAGGAACGGAGCACGAGTACTCCATAAATGACAAAAACTGCCGGCCACTGGCCATCTCCGACCGGATCATCCAAAGAATCGCCGGACAGGTGCAGCACGAGGTGCCTTTCGGGGGGATATTGGTCTCCAAGGAGCTGCAAAAGCATGCCATCGAGCTGATCCCGGCCAGGCCGGGGAGCTTGAGCTTTTTGGAGAGTAATTTGTACCGGGGCTTGGGCGAACTTTATCGGGCCACGAATCATGAGTATGGCTTCATGGGTCTGGGAATGCATCCGCTGCTCAAATTGGATGAGACGACCTACTGGGATCATGATGAGCAGGAGTACTATCAGGTATACGACCGCCTCTTCAACATCAAACAGCACGGCTGGCTGAACATTCAGGCTCTGCAGATCAACATTCCCTATGCAGGCAAGGATGAGCTGGTCACTATGTTCAACAAGATTCGCTCGCTGATGCCGTACCTCGTTGCCTTATCCGCTTCCTCGCCTATGGTGGAAGGAAAGCTCACCTCTTACATGGACAATCGGCTGGTTTACTACCGTCAAAACCAGGCTGCTGTTCCTGAGATCTGTCATGCTATATTGCCCGAAAAGCTAGAGAACGTGGACGATTATGTGCAGATTAACCGACAGATCTACTCTGAGCTGAAGAAATGCGGGGCGGAGATTCTTTGCAGAGAGTGGGTCAATTCCAGAGGCGTAATTGTGCGCTTTACCAGAAGGTGCCTGGAGATTAAAGCCATCGATGAGCAGGAATGCTTGCACTCGGACATGGCGTTCTCGGCTTTTCTGCTGGCGTTACTTCGATCCGACCTTATGCTGGAGGAGGATGAGAGCAGTCTCTTGTCCATGCTGGAGGATGCCATGCGCCGCGGCGTGGCGAGCATGCGTCCGGAGCTGGAGAAGCTGCTTGCCGCTGCGCAAGAGTGCGCAACTATTGAGGAGATGCGATATCTGCCCCTCGTAGAAAAGCGCATCGAGCAGGGCAGCCTGGCTGAGATCATGGTGCAAAAGCTAAAGGAGACGGATAGCAGGATCAAGCCCCTGCTGGAGCAGATGCAATGGTGCCTGAAGGAGAACAGGCCCTATTCAGCCGAGCCGGAAAGATGCGGCTAGTGGATCTGGATTGATTGGACGTATGTGTTTAGCTACTCTGTAGCCGGTCGATAGATGCTGGTTTATCTCAGGATTGTGTAATATACATTTAATTGTATTTAACATAAACCGATATCAATGACTTATGGTCCCTGGAAGTGGCCCATAGGGATTAGCGACATGGGATGATGCGAAATCTGCCCAGAGATACTGATTATAGCGAGCTAAACACATACGATTGGACAGCTCAAACCCTGGAGACGTGGCAGTAGGATGCGGCCTGCGCCATCCGGGGAGCAACGAATGCACCCAAGTTGTAAGAGAGACGGTATCTGCTCTCAAGTCCAAAGGCAAGCTGCTGATTGTCGTGCCGAAATTGCATGTTTCTGCCAATGATTTCTTGAAGACCGTGCAAGCGGACCGGCTGGCTGGATTGAAGACTATATCGGTGCCAAAGATATTCCTTAGCAGGAGCATGCTCTTTGAATTGCTATGAATTTTAGTATTTAATTCCAATATATATTTAATCCAAATATGAATTAACCGTAAGGGAATGGGTGAACGTTCACCACCAAAAAAATTCTCATCTAGAGAGTGGGCGGTTTATGGCCTAAATCGACAAGCTCAGGATCATAAGAAGACCACCATAAGCCCATGCAGTCTCTTAAGTGCACCCTGTATCTTTCTATGAGGCTGCCCATCCTCATATTTTAGTAGTGTCGTCAAGAAAGTTCTTGTGCATTTTTTATCATTTCACATGCTGAAACAATTCCAGATGGATGAACAACAAGAGATGTAAAAAAATATTTGAGAGTATACGCAACAATTCTGTTGAGCGAAAATACTATCTGAAAATATTAAACTTAAAATTGCAGGAATATACCGACGCAGCAGAGCGGTGAAGCATTCAAAATCAAACGGGCTGCGGCGCACCCACAGCTCTGCTACGTGGTATCCCATAAAAATAAGCCGATCCCTCTGCTCTATGCTGCCTCCTTGTACTTCCCGCCGCAGACCACGTACTCCACCCCGTCGCTCCCGGTGACCAGCTTGTAGTACGTCGTCTTGTAGAAGAGGCCTCCCCTCGCCGGATTTGTCCAGATGTAGTCCACCCAGCCCGTCCCATTATCCACGGCCCCGGAGATCAGCTCGTCCCTGAACATCTTTCCGGACACGTCCACCTTGCCCTTCATGTTCTGGCCGGCCAATCCGGGATTGCCGGCATCTGCCACCAGGTTCACTTCGGTGTTGTAGACGAATACGTAGAGGTCCGGGTTCTCTTCGTCCATGTAGGGGTGCTCTCCGGCGTCGACCTTGGCGAGGGTTCCAGGTGCATCTTCCTCTAGGTTGGCAGCGGTGATATCTACCAGCTCAACTACCTGCTCTTCTGTGACGTTGTGCTCGCTGTACTTGACCGGAAGGTACCTGTAGAGTATCTTCTGGTAGTCGCTGGTACCATCGTCGCCCACCTTCATGGTATCACTCAGGGCATCCTGGAAGGCTTGAACCAAGGAGTCTGAAGTATTGGCGTTGAAGGCGTAGTAGAGGTCGTACACCCCCAGGACGTAGACGATCTCGTAGTCTTCTGTATCGGCACCGAGATTTTCCAAGTGGCTAAAGGTGCTAATCTCCTCGTAGGCCAGAAGGTCGATGGAGCCGTTCATCAACATCTCCACCAGGGCTCCGGCCTCCTTCTCGACGACCAGATCTTCCTCGCTTACCCCCAGGTCGAGCAAAAGGATCATGGAGGAGTCCCCGTTGACCACGCCTATATCGTACGCGCCCAAATCCTCGGGCCCTCCGATCTCGATGCCCATCTCCTTTCTGACCATGAGAACGTCCCGGATGGTTATTATGGGCCCTGCCCACCTGAAGGAATCCTCCCTCTCCGGAAGCTGGACCGTGGAGAAGAGGACTGAGCCGTTCTCTTTCAGGGCTCTCTGGTAACCCTCGTTCCAGGAATACAGCTGGATCTCGCTTCGGTTCAAGTCAGCGTCCATCCGGCCTAAAGCCACCTCCAGGAGGTCCACCGATAATCCCTGTACTCTCCCATCCTCCTCGAAGTTGAAGGGAGGGAACTGCTCGGTTATGAAGACAAGATCGCCAGTCAATGCCTCCTGGGCAAGGGCGGAGGAGTTCGATAATACGGCTCCAAGGACCATCAGGATCAGGACTGCATACCTGTTGCTTTTAAAAAATGAATTCAGTTCAATACCTCCATCTGCATCATCTCAGGGAATGGTCTCAAACTACTTATACACTTTTAACCGACAGAGAGGTGAAGGTCAGATACTCGGCGTCCAGAGACCGCATAACCTCAAGGGCGGCCTTGTTGAGGACGACCACTCTCTCCAGAGGTTTCCATATCGTCACCTCGTTTCCCGCGGAATCTGCTACGGCCCGGGGATAGCTCTCGAAGATGTGCCTTATCTCCTCCAGACCATCGAGATCGATCTTTCCACTCTCATGATCCAGCTCAGCGAGATCCATCTCCTGGACGGAGACGGCGTCATCGTCGATATCACCAGGAACTTCCACTGCAGTGGAGGTCGCCGCCAGATGCGCTGCCAGGATCAGAACGATAAATAGGTCCATCACCACCTCAAACTTTATCAAAAAAATTGATGTTAACGCAGATTATATAACTGACGATAGCCTCAGTTCATTATCATCTTCCAGAAGTTCCCGAAGATCACACCCGCTTGAAATCAATAAACCCCTGTTCCACGTCTACAAATATCAGCTCTACTGAAATCTGATCTCCCACGTCAATGCCCTTAAATCCGCTCTTCAGCATCCCTTCCACAGGAATATCCAATAGCCGGACCCAGGTGCCTTTCTCGGATGCGCCGGTAACCATGGACTCAAACCGCTCTCCAATTCTTGATTCGAGCAGAAGCGCTGCTGCAGACTTGCCCACCTGCCGCTCCACTTTGGTGGCAGCATCCTCTTTTTTCGTGCAATTCTCGGCCAGAAAATCAAGCTCGTCCAGGCTGTAGGGGATAGGTTTCTTTTCAATGGCGGCTTTGAGCAGGCGCTGCGTGATCAGATCGGGGTAGCGACGATTGGGTGCGGTGGAATGAGTATAATCCTTAACAGCCAGGCCAAAGTGTCCTGTAGCTTCATCTCCCGGCAGCTCCGCTACGTATTCGCCATTTCCCAAAAGCTTGATCACAGCTAAAGAGAGATCCGGGAAGCGCAGTGGGTCGGCCTCTTTCATCATGGTCAGAAACATCTCCAGCTTTCTGGCATTGGGATTTTTGGGAAGCTTGAAAGCGTGCCCTGCCGCAATCTCCACGATTCGATCCCATCTTCTGGGAATGCGCACCACGCGACGGATTGAGGGGAAATTTCGGGAGGCCAGATAACGTACGGTAACACCATTTGCGGCAATCATGAAGTCCTCGATGATCTCCTTGGCACGATTCTGCTCTTCACTTTGCAGATCGCTGATTCTGTCGCCCTCGAACACCGGCTTGGCCTCAATGGTCTCCAGGCTGAGTGCACCCTGTGCATGGCGAAGGCTCTTCATCTTCTGGGCGGCCCGGTCCTGGAGGATCAGGTTCTCGGCCAGCCCGTCTATGGCAGCAATGGCTGGCAGCATGTCCGTATTCCCCTCCAGCCAAGCGGCCACGCTATTGTAAGCCAGCTTGGCATGATTGCGCACGACTGCCCGGTAGACATCTGAGTCCAGGAGCGATCCATCCGGGCCGATCACCATCTCCACCACCAGGGCCAGGCGGTCCTCGTTCAGATTCAGGGAGGTTAGGTTAGTGGAGAGCCTGAGCGGCAGCATGGGGAATATCTGGGCTGCGGTGTAAACTGATGTGGTGTTGTGCTGCGCATCCAGATCGATGGCGGAGTCCTTCTTGATGAGCACATCCACATCCGCCACAGCGACGCGGATCTTCGTCTTTCCCTCAGACATCTCTTGAGCAACGCTTAGCTGGTCTAGGTCCTCCGAGTCGTCATTGTCAATAGAGCACCAGAGCAGATCCCTCAAATCGCGAGCCTGCATGTCGCTGCTTTTCTCTGCTGGTGCTTTGATTTTGGCTAGCTCGGCTATGGCCTGGGGAGAAAATTCGGGCAGCAGCCCTCGCATAAGCATGGCTCGCCTGGCGATAGTCTGTAGGATGGTGCGGTTCTGGGTGTCGTTCTGACTATCAGTAGCATTCATGAGAGATCCTCAGGATAATCATGAACCGGTATTTTAACTACATTTTCCTCGGTATCATATTTTAGATTTAAAATAGGCTTATGGCAGGGGATTATGAATAATTTATCAAGGAGAAAGTTCATGATGTAAAAGGCCTCCTTGAATTAAAATATATACGGTTGGCATTTCCGGCTAGATCATTCAGGAAAGCATATTTTTGCTGGTGTATCCCTGTGAGACGTATTCAAAATGTTAGCTACCTGGCCTTCCTGGATAAGAATTTGTGCCTTCTCAACAGATCCACAACCCATGTAAGTTGATTCTCACGGATGGATTAAAAACCGCATAAGTTTTGGGGATTATCATGCTCCAGACCCAAAGATTGACTGCTCGGAGCTTCGCACTCTCCCTCCCAGAACTGCTAATTCCTTTGCCCAAATTCGCCCTCCAATTGCCTCCACTTTCTTACTCCAATAAGCTCGTTAAATTCGGACCAATTTATGCCAATCTCACCAACTTTATCAAGATCGTCATTTTTCAATGCCTGCAAAGCATCTAGCATGGCTTTGACGGCCGGATAGAGGCAGACCATGGGAATAGAAAGATACTTCACGCCGATGCTTTCCAACTCGGAGATGGAGAATTTTGGCGTCTTGCCGCCAGGAATCAGGTTAAATGCCAGAGGTATTTCAATTTTCTTGACAAGATGTTTTACTTCCTCCAGAGATTGCGGACACTCCACATAAACGTAATCCGCACCTGCTTTTGCATAAGCAACAGCGCGCTCAATGGTTTTGTCGAAACCTTCTATGGCTCTGGCATCTGTTCTTGCTCCAATAACCAGATCGGAGTCTTCTTCCTCTCTCGCCCTGATCAGGGCTGCAATCTTCAAGACCATCTCATCCTTAGAGATAATCGATTTGCCGCTCATGTGGCCGCAGCGCTCGGGCCAGGTCTGATCCTCAATTCTTATGCCCGCGGCATCGATCCAAATGTAATTTTTAACTGTCCAGTAGGCATTCAGGGCATTTCCGTAGCCTGTATCAGCATCAATGTCGACAGGTATCGAAACCGCATTAATTATATTTCTGGCTCTCTCCAGCAATTCTCCAAAGCTTATCAGTCCCAGGTCCGGTTGTCCAATTGCCGATGCAGAGATGGCGTATCCTGATGTGCCCATGAGCTTAAATCCTGCTTTCTCGATTAAAAGTGCAGAAAGGGCATCATAACCACATGGTCTCAGAACTAGGCCTGGTTTTTCAAGCAATTGTCTGAAGGTTTTGGATTTCGATTTGCGCATGATTTTTACCTCAAAGCTGATTGGTTGTTCATTGCCTTCATCATTTATTCATTGGGGCGAGACGCTAAATAGTAGCTACCTGCAATTATAATATAGGTTTTTGCTATGCAAGAGTATAAACTTTTCTTAAACGGCGAATGGGCGGACTCGAGCACTGGTGAGACTTTTGAAGATATTAATCCTGCAACTCTTGAGACAATCGGAGTGCTGCAAAAGGCCTCTTTAGAAGACGTGTTAAACGCTGTGGACAGCGCAAAGGATGCATTTGAATCCTGGAGCAGAACGCCTGCACCCCAGAGAGGCAAAATACTCTTTCGCGCCGCCCGAATGCTGGAAGAGCGAAAAGAGGAGCTAGCGCGTCTCATGGCTGTGGAGAACGGGAAGATTCTCACGGAAGCGAGGGGAGATGTTCAGGAAGCCATCGACATGGCATACTATGCAGCAGGTGAGGGAAGGAGGCTTCTTGGAGAGACCACTCCCTCAGAGCTTCCGGATAAATTCTGCATGACGGTCCGCCGTCCCATAGGCGTCGTGGGCTTGATAACGCCTTTTAACTTTCCCATGGCCATCCCGGCATGGAAGATAATGCCGGCCCTGATATCTGGAAACACATTGGTGCTCAAGCCCTCCAGCGATACGCCGCTTCTCGCCATTGAGCTGGTAAAAATCCTGAGCAAGGCGGGAGTTCCCAAGGGTGTCATAAATTTGGTAACGGGCGAAGGAGGCAAGGTGGGCGCCGCTCTGGTCAGGAATAAGAAGATTGCAGCCATATCCTTCACCGGGTCTCTTGATAACGGCAAGTGGATATCAAGCGAAGCGAGCCAGGACATGAAGAGGGTCTCCCTTGAAATGGGGGGCAAGAATCCCATTATTGTCATGGATGATGCAGATATGGAGCTGGCCGTCGATGGGGTGCTCTGGGGAGCCTTCGGGACGACCGGACAGCGATGTACTGCTGCCAGTCGCGTCATAGTGCATGAGAAAATGTTGCCTGAATTTCAAAAAAAGCTGATAGAGAGAGCAAAGCAGCTGAAGATAGGCAGCGGTCTGGACGAGAGCGTTGATATGGGGCCGCTCATCAATGGCCAGCAGCTTAAGAAAGTGGAAAAATATGTGCAGATTGGAAAAGATGAGGGAGCGAGACTTGCCCTCGGCGGCAGCACGACCAAGCCCCTTCCAGGATATTTCTTTGAGCCTACCATATTCACGGATGTGACCGCGAAGATGAAGATAGCCCAGGAAGAGATATTCGGACCAGTTCTTTCATTGATAAGCGCCGAAAGCCTGGACCAGGCTATCGACATCGCCAACTCAGTGGCCTATGGATTGTCTTCCTCAATTTACACAAAGGATATCAAAAACGCTTTTCTGGCGATCGAACGAATAGAGGCAGGCATCACCTATGTCAATGCCCCCACTATTGGGGCAGAGATTCATCTGCCCTTCGGCGGAGTCAAAGCCACTGGCAATGGGACGCGAGAAGCTGGCACGACTGCCATTGATGAGTTTACAGAGCTGAAAACAGTCTATTTCGACTATAGCGGCAGGCTGCAAAAAGCGCAGATCGACACGCAGATTGACATATAAACAGATCACAGATAGAAAGACAGACTGAAAACAAAGATAGAAATTGAAAAGGAAGGTGGAAGAATGAAGGGAAGGACCGACAGATCCAGAGACATTCTGCGCCGGGATGATTTATCTTCCACTATACTCTCCCGACTTAAACCCTATAGAACTTTTATGGAAAAGCATAAAGAGAATTATATTTATCTTTGAAATTGAAACAGGGACGAACTCATTGATATCGTGAGGGTGCTTTCTTTGGCTTTACGCAAATCTTTCCGTCGCAAAAATGGGGATCCCCAGGTTTCTGCATGATAAATTAAATTTGTTGTGTTTATGACGATATATGCGCGACCCGAGACCGTGCATCAATCTCGGAGTCGGCCAGATCAAGAGTCACTCTAACACTATTTCTCAATGATGATGTGGTATGAATTTTATTCTGCTATTTACATATGTAGTTTTCTGAAGCTCTTTGACAATATGATCCGCATCGACATTATATTTAATATATGTTTTGCCGTTTACCTCATCCACATGGATCAGTTTATAATCCTCTAGGTTCTTAAGGATTTCCAAAATATGTTCCTCGGAAAGTCCGTCCTTCTTGGAGTATTTTATAATTTCAGACTCGGTACTCTGGGCATAGGGATCTTCTTCACTCCCCAGGCTCCACATATCTATGATTCGGCCAAAGACCTTTTTCTCCTCCACATTCAGATCTTTCTCAGTTAAAACATTGTTGCGCAATTCAAATCAACCTCCTATGGACATGAACCTCTTTGCATCAATTAATTGATAATGTTTTCCCTATCTTGGGCGGTCTTTATGGTGAATTCGACTGAACTAAACACGATAGAACCAAGGAATCCTATCACAACCTTTCAAAGTTACTTTTGAAACGCCTTCTTCGAAGACAGGATTATAAAATCCCCGAAAGCTGATCATTCACTGTGATAAGCTGGAGCGAGGAGGAGTTGGGTGCTGATGAATCTGCCGTGTTTCTTTATGCAAGCTTTTTCTTTCGTCAAGGGCTGAAGTGATCGCTATTTAAAGTGCTGATCAGATATTTAGTGAGATAATAGAAAAGTTTTCGTCATTACGCGAGTTGAATCAATCTCATTTCGATTTCTACTAACATGGCTGTCTCTCTCCCATATTATCATATTAGCTGATAAAGCAAATCGCTTCGTCGTTATTCTATTTCAGATTCAAGCGCTTATGCCACTGCAGTGTTGCAGCAAAATCACTATAAGGCCTTCCTATTGCAGCTAAGTAAAGGAAAATTCCTGCCCATGCCCAGGCGGCCAGGGCAAACAATATTGGAATTATCAGGAAAAATGCTAACATCAGGACTAACCCGACACAAAATAATAGGATAGCTATCAGAACATAGTACAAACGGGCAAAATTGCTTATCTTTTTGTACATATTATACTAATATTGAAAATATTTATTCGAACTGGCGAAATTGGAAGTCGTCATGCGCGCTGAGACTTCAATTCTGCATCTTCTCTTGATGCGCCGAGCGATTATTGGATCGTTTTTATGGTCGCAATGAGAAGACTATTGCCCTTCCGCGCCTTTCCATAGAAATCTTGCTTTCACGACCCAGCCAGCCCAAAGCTCCGTAGATATGTTCGCGCTTAAGGTTTGTGGCTTTCACAAGATCGGTAATGGTACTCGGACCATCCTGATTAAGTGCTTCCCATACAATACCAGCTTTCATGCCAAATACCGATTCAACCGTTGGTTCTGTCATTCGCCACACGCCTCTGTTACAGAGCTACTTCGTTTTGGATATAAATAAGATAACTATGCCCTAGAACGGAACAAAAGTTCGAAAATAAGTAATCGATCGCAATTTAGAGGGGACGGAACCTCCCGCACTAATTTACGAGTAAAAAAAGAATTCCAGGATTATTTTTTTTGAGGTTTTATGCCACCTTAATTAGAGATGGCTTTTGTCTATAGTCAAGCACCCAACGATTGATACTAATCAGATCTGTTGATGAGGCGTTGCATGCGGATCGTTAGCGCAAATCTTTAGGTTCTTGACTATACTTAAGATGGAGATTGAAGAACTCAAGCGATGGTTCAAAAAATCTTGAATCAACCTCCTGATACGAACCAATCGGGCCTGCAAAGCTGTGTCCAACGCCAGGTAGACGAATGAACTTGACATCAACTCCAGCCCTCTCCAGTGCTGTTACCAGCATTTCGCTTTGGGCAATGGGAACAATGCTGTCGTTTTCGCCATGAATGACTAGGAATGGAGGATCTGTCGGGTCAATATAGGCTAAAGGTGTGGCTTGAAGCGCCTTTGCATTCACATCTGGGTCGGTCAATGAACCGCCCAGAAACGTCGCCCAGGCCAGGGTCCAATACAAATAAGGTGTCTCTTCTTCACCATATCTAGCAGTTAGATGTTCCAGATCGACCTGGCAGGGATAGTCCTCAAATAATATCCCAGGAGGGGCCTTAGTGACGTCTACTGGACCATACCAGTCACAGACTGCCTGAACTGCATCGGAGATGTCGGGATTCTGATCTCCTTCCAAATTGGCAGCTTTGTGAGAGGTTCCCAGCAGGGCTACCAGGTGACCACCGCATGAGTCGCCAATAGCACCAAAGCGCTCGGGATCAAAGCCATATTTATCAGCGTATCCTCGCAGCCAGCGCACTGCTGCTTTTATATCCTGGATCTGGGCCGGGAATGTGAGCCTTGCTTTACACTCTCCTTCACAGCAGGCTGCAAGACGATAGTCCACGCAGGCCACAGCGTAGCCTGATCTGGCAAAGGCAGCTCCCGGACAATCGTCCTTGCTACCTTCGATCCAGCCTCCGCCATGAATATATATAAGAAGTGGTGGTGGATGGGCGCTTTTCAACTCCGGTAAATAAAGATCAAGAAGCAGGGGATGTTCAACACCATTTAGCGTATAGCGCCCAAACTCAAGGTCATGCAGCACCTTGAATCCATTGGCAGGCTCTCCAACAACATTGAACCCTCCAATCAATCCGTCCAGCTCAACCTGTTTGTAGCCTATCGATTCCGCAGTGCAATTGAAGCTAGCCAATGCGTTCATTCCTGGTTTTAAGGTCACTTCTCTTGTCGCTTCAACTGTGCCATTCTTTTTCAGCATAAGGTTATAACTTCCTTCAGCTGAGCCGGTGTTTGTAACCCTCGCCGATACATTGACCAGTTCTTGCACCGCAACCTGCGAGGGCGAGATTTGAAGGTCAGTAACATCAAATGTCGCCCCTGTGGAAAGATTTCTTGTGATGATCTCAGGCTCTTGTTTTAGTACTGCAAAATTTACTTTAATAGTTTTATTTTTATATCCTAGGGTTGATGCAGTCGACCATAAAACATACGGCCCATCCCAGGCGGCCGAAAACATAGATGGAAGAGTGATGTTTAGTCTTGACCCGTTGGGATAAGATATCGTTCCCGCAAGCTCTAGATTATCGATTGGAGAATCATATTCCAGGTAAATATCATCCCCTTGTGTAAAAACAGTGGACTCATATTCGCATTCCTTGTCTTTGCAAAGGTGAACTCCCAATACCATTTCTTTTAGCGTGTCCTCAACCCGAAAATCAATCTCCTGCTCCTCTTCAACAACACCATCTGAAATCAGCCTAGCTTCTACACGGTATTGATCTGCGGGAAAGTCTTCCGTGACGTTTATCCGGTACAAATCGATTTTCTTTTGCTCTCGTGGGCCTAGGGTTATCTCACTGGAAATCAGTAGATCGGAACTTGATTTGTTTTGGGTTGTCATAGTGGACTTAACAGTCACATCAATGCCGAAGTCCAAGTAATTGTTGAGCTCTGCTGTGACCAGAATGGTGTCCGCTGGCTTATAGCTCACCTGAGCAGTTTCTAGCGAAAAGCCAACTGCTTGGCTTGTCCCGGCCAGAAAAACCCAGGCTAAGGTGATAAGCGATAAAAGAGCTGCGCTTTTCATTTTTACCACCACCTGGGCTTAAAGGTAGGGTCTGCAATCAGAGCATAATAGGTATCTCCACAAGGCCAAGGAGGTTGGCCGGCTGCACAATTTGTGTATTCCTCGTTTCTGGCTTCCAAATAGATCTCCCCGATGGTTTTCCCATCCACGAAAGCACCTTTGAGGATATTATCGAACATGCGATGCCAATAAGACAAATCAACTGCACCCATATAGACCATAGCTCCACGTCGTATGTTCTCCATGCAGAAGGTTACCCCTTCATCTGAGCGAGGCCCCCATTCGGGATCGTAACCCCAGGTAGGTGTGCAGGTGGCGCAGGCTATGTCTAGGATAATCGAAGGAAGCAGAGTGGCATCATTGGTCCGAAGTACACCGCTATTAACCACATTGCCGAATCCTTGTGATCCTCCGTGATCCGAATAGAGAATCAGATAGCAATCATCATAAAGACCCTGTACTTCAGGAATATTCATGTTAACCGCTGGCGCCTGCTCTGCTCCGGTATCCGCTCCGGCATAAAAATGCACATCGTCGAACTGCTTGGGAACGTCGCCCATCCAGTAGTTGCTGGTAGCATAATTATAAAGAGTGAGGCCATCGGTTTCATGTCCGCTTGTTTCTTTTTGGTGGTCCTCACGCACTATCAACAGAGCCTCTTTTTTCTGGGGTTTTATATCATCAAAGAATAAGTCCCTTGCGATATAAGCCGACACATCGGAGGTTGAAACGCCGAAGATCCTCCCCACTGCCCTGTCCTGCTTACCATAGTTAACGGAGCTTCCATAATATCTTCCATCCACTTCCTGCCGGAAGGTTGAGAACTCATGAGTGAGCAGGTTTTGATGGAATAAGCTCTTGCCATTAGATATATCATAGAAATAAGTTAGCCAACGCCCCCCACTAGATCCAGCAGGCGGCGCCACATGCACTGGTGGGATGCTGGTTTTGCCTTCGCTGTACCATATGATGTGATCTCCATGTATTATCGGACGAATTTGCTTGTTGTCGCCGGTAGCCAGCTGGGTCTCGGTCATTGATGATAGGTCGTAGATAAACACGTGAGGGATTCCCTGTCGTCGGTCATCCCAGACAATTCTATTTTCAGAAATGCTGGGAAATACCTGATCGCATGGATTTGTGGTGATCCTCAACTCCTTGCGGTCGACTAAATCATAAATGTAAATATCCCACTGGTTGTTATTTCTTTTGTCTTGCCAGGCGATATATTTTTCGCTAATTGTAGGATTTATCTGGGCGTAAGTGTCCGATGTGATTATGGATTCGGTTTTTGTTGAGATGTCATACATGTAGATATCCCACTGGTCATTATTTCTTTTGTCCTGCCAGACTATCTTATCTCCGAAAATAGCAGGATTTATCTGATCATGGGTGTCAGTGGTGATTCGTGTCTCTTTCTTTAGAGCGAGATCGTACATATAAATATCCCACTGTCGCGTTTCCTTATCCTTTCCGTCCTTATCCTTATACTTGTGCTTATTTCTGTTATCTTGCCAGACGATTTTATCTCCAAAAATAGCCGGATTAGTCTGAGCGCTCGCGTTGGAAGTGACCCTGGACTCCGATTTTATTGATAAGTTGTAAACATAGATCTCAGCGTCTCCGTGGCGATAATCCTGCCATACGACCGTATCTTTGTAGATTGCGGGAGAGAGCGGATAGGAACTGATTCCAGTGATATCTTGCGAACTAACGCTCCCTTTGGATGTATCAAAGGTGATCACCACAAGCTTCAAAGGTTTAGAATCAATCTTTGATGGGTCTATTTCCTCCAACACTACCCTATCTCCCCACAGAGCAGGAAATGTATCTCGGTTCTCCCTGGCCATGGGAATTGCCCTGGGATTGGCTACTATGGTGAGATATGTCAGCGGTCCTTGAAGCTTCAGTTTCTCCAGGGTGTTTTCGACATAAGAATCCACCCCGAGGTAAGTAGTGGCCATCGTGGAGATGATCACTTCGTTCTTGGCTGCTGCCAGGAATGGTGCTGCCAGAGAGTGGCCGGTATATAAGGTGCTGATCTCTGGACTCTTGTCAGGCTTGAAATTTTTATTAGCCCCGATACTTAGATCTGCAGGATTGACCAGGATCACTTTGTTCGTGCCTGTCCAGATTGCATATGCCTTCTGCAATTCCTCTAAGCTATATTCATTTTTCTCACTTACCGGTCTAGACCTGTTACTTATCTCTTGTTTAGTAATCTGCTGTATCTTGCCAACCACATAAACCTCCCGGCTGTCAAAAATGCTGGGATCCAGCTGCTCATCATCGAATAGCAGCGGAGCATTGAGATATGAAGCCAAGACCGAAGCCATCAGTCCGGTCTCATAATCGTCCTCGGATATTACGACTTTATCTATATTCGCCCAGAAGTATAGATAGCTACCAGGATCATATTTCGAGATTTGCGCAGTCTGGAGTTGTGCACCGGCGGATTTCTTGGCTACTAGCAAGCTCTCCAGGGTCTGTGGATTAACACCAGGAATGGGCATAATTGGTATTTGTATGGCACTGGTGTTGCCGAAAATGCTAACCCTATGTGGATTGTACTGCTGCAGGAAACGAATTATGGAATCGGCATCAAAGGCATCGTCGTTCTCCAAATGGAAGATGAGGGCCGAGTATTTGCAGACACCTCCTGGACAATTCTGGTCTCTCCAGGTCGATAGAGGTACAAGTTTCAATACCTCTTTCCAGTTGAGATCGGATATTAGAAAAACTTCTTTTTGAGAGTAAACATGCACAGGCTTGACCGCTACATTGTTATTGCGATCAGGCTCGAAATAAACGTTATTTGGGTCCGGGTGATCTGCTTCAACCGCTACTTGGTAATCCCCAGGCAGAAGCTTAATATCATGCTCCATATTTATTGATTGTCCTGCCTTTAATTCTTTAACGGTAAGAAGAACCGGTTGGGTCAGACCTGCACTTAACTTGCCAGGAAACAGCTTCACTTTGAACGGTTGGAACGCGTTTGCAGTTCCAACATTCTTTAATGTAAATGAGATTGTTGTTTTGCCGTTCTCAACCAGCTTTTTGGGTGTAATGGTAAGGTTTTCAACTTTCAGATCTACGAAAGCCAGATCGAACTGCTTAACCAGCTCGTTATTATCTTCTCCATTCGGCAGTCCTTCAGTGATGGCATAGCTCGCATCTGCTGTTACGGTAATATTCAGCTTTCCCCAGGATCGGAAGGGCTGCGTTGTATTCCAGGATATTGACTGGCCCACCGGAAGCGACTGAGACCAAAAGTTCTCCTGTGTTCCTCCGGCGATTCCTTCCGGCCAGAAGGTAGTGAGGAAAGGAACGCTGACGTCTCCTTGACCGACATTCTTGATCTTTACATTCCATGTCGACTTTTGACCTCCAGTGGGTTTGCCATCCGGCCAGACATCTTCCACTATGAGGTCTGGGGCTCCTTGCCATTTAGCGATTTTTATCAGATCGTTGTTGCTTTCGTTGCTCTCGGAAATTTCATTTCCAGTGTCTACCACCCATCTCAGAGACTTCTCACCTTCCTGAAACATCCTTTCGCAATTGTAGATCCGGGTGCCACCTGGCATCAGCGGGCTGAATTGATGCAGGAGGTCCTCTTCCGCAGAAATGGGTGAAAACGTCCAGGAGCATTCTCGTTTATCATCTACATAGAATTCGACGGTGAAGCTTTCATTGACAGGGGCAGTCCCGACATTCTTTACCAGCACTTGAAACAGTGTAGGACGGTCGGTAAGCGGCGGCCAGGGGAAAATACCTTTGTGCTCGGGTGCGGTTTGGACCTGATAGCTGTATAGTTCAACGGTTAAGTCAGCAAGTGAAAGAGGCTGCTCAGGAGAAGGCTCTGCAATAGGTTTGAAACAGTACAATGGATTTCTGTCCTGATCGTAGCCGCAAACCTCAGGAGAGCAGCGCTCATATCTACCGAACTCCTGCTCAGCCATCTCCTGCGACATGCATTTGCATCCCCCTAGGCAAGCAGGCTGCTCAGGAGAAGGCTCTGCAATAGGTTTGAAACAGTACAATGGATTTCTATCCTGATCGTAGCCGCAAACCTCAGGAGAGCAGCGCTCATATCTACCGAACTCCTGTTCAGCCATCTCCTGCGGCATGCATTCGCATTCCCCTAGACAAGCAGGTTGTTCAGGAGAAGGCTCTGCAATAGGTTTGAAACAGTACAATGGATTTCTGTCCTGATCGTAGCCGCAAATCTCTGGAGAGCAGCGCTCATATCTACCGAATTCCTGCTCAGCCATCTCTTGCGACATGCATTCGCATCCCCCTAGACAACGAGGCTGCTCGGCAGGAGGTTCTGATGGCTGTATAGGTTCTACCGGTTTGAATGGGGCCGTGGGTGTGGTGGGCTTAACCCAAAACTTGTTGCCGGTTAGAACCAGATCTTTCAAAGGATATGCGTACTGGATTGTATTGTTATCGATTACTCTACCGGCGACACTAGAGGCTCCTTCCATGCTATATCCGGACGAGGGTATCATTCTAATGTTATAAAATTCGCAACCGGAAGGAACAGTCAACTCATACCAGCCATCGGAGCTGGTGCTTGTGGCATCCACCTTTCGGCCCTGACTTCCGAGATCGTTGGAGCAGTAGAGTTCCAAGCTAACTCCCCTCAGAGGGCTGCTCTCCAATCCTACCTCGCCCACATATACCCTGCCCGATAATCTGGAGATCGACTCCAATGGGGAAGCACTCTCCTTTGGAGAAGCTGGTTGGATAAGGGCGCTGATGTCAGGAAGGGTTTGCACAACCTTTGGGGCCTCGATTGCACTTGTTGCCGGTGGCGCTCTATGCGAGGTAGGACCGGCTGATGTAGCAGTTACGTATGATTGTTCCTCAACAGGTCCCGTCTCACGTACCTTGAGGGAGGACACTTCTTGTTCCAGGTTAAGAACGCAGCCTCTTAGCCTGAAGGTTTGATAGTTGTTCCAGTT
>Ga0307380_10002815_pt1 | contig 24338 bp, 33 predicted proteins | sample UN3MG_FD_202239 | JGI IMG/M metagenome (GOLD analysis project Ga0307380, IMG submission 202239) | Soil microbial communities from Risofladan, Vaasa, Finland - UN-3 | ecosystem: Environmental > Terrestrial > Soil > Coastal area > Acid sulfate soil | place: Finland: Risofladan, Vaasa | collected... | reverse complement strand
CGCTCACCGCTTCACGCTCCGCCTCGTTCCTGGCGCATCGTTCGTCGATTAAAATAGTGAAGACCGAGAGTAGCAACCACAGAAAAATCCACGGATGAATAAAACGGATGAATGCTTTCATGATTCGTCCTCGTCATTACACCATTCGTCCCAATATTCTTGTATCATATTACAGACATTCCCTCTTGCATCCGGCGTCATTGCCAAAAGGCAATCATCTGGGATTTTACTTCCCTCTGTGATGTGGTTCCAAACTTCTGTAAATAACTCGCCATATTCCCACCCGCCGCAATACAAGGCATCACGAATTGATTCACAATCAGCGCACGTTTTGAATGTCCAAAAATGACCATCAGATTTCGACGCAGTGTAAAAATAAGACTCCCCTAGAATAATATCTCTGTCACACTCCCCGCATTTATGCAATTTCTTTGCTGTACGTTCCGTAATTTTTTGAAATCCAGGTAAATGATCAACATCAATATCAATCTGACATTCACATAAACTCATGATTCCCCCTTTGCAATCTGGATGCAAATATCCAATACCGCCTCAAGCCTAGTTTTCCCGATTCCGTCATATTCGTGCTCGCCCTCAATGTCAGGAAATGCTACTGCTCGATATTCTCCATTGGGGTTTAATTTTCCAATATGAACACATGAATAAAACCTCCCTTCTAGCCATCCCAAGAAAGGCCCGAGAAATGTCGTTTCGAGGTTAATCGGTTTTTTCGGTTGGGTTGCTCTCCAAATTAAATACAGGTCTTTTTCTTTTTTGTTCATGATCCCCCCTTCAGCACCTTCAGTTGTCCCTTTTTAAACAGTACCCACCACTTGTGTGTTCCCGGAAACGGCTCCTCGAAATTATTCCACGCATCGGTTCCAAAGGCATAAATTCCGTCCCTATCATGAAGAATCATAGTCGGAATGGCGATTACATATGCCAAGATAACTAATATTAGGTAAATTGGGCTTCCGCCGCCCTGAATACCCTTGATAAGTGGCTCAATAAAAAGAAAGACAGTGGCTACGAAAAATGGAAAAATACTTAAAACAGCGAGTAGCCATAACACCACCAGTGCAATTCCCACGATAACACAAATAGTTGACCACGCCCATTGAAGCGGTAGGAATATTATCTTCAACGGAATTATGCAGCTATTTGCGGTGCTCATCACCCATCACCCTCGGCGGAGGTGGTTCATGATTCGTCCTCGTCATTACACCATTCATCCCAATATTCTTGTATCATATTACAGACCTTCCCTCTTGCATCCGGCGTCATTGCCAAAAGGCAATCATCTGAGATTTTACTTACCTCTGTGATGTGGTTCCGAACTTCTGTAAATAACTCGCCATATTCCCACCCGCCGCAATACAAGGCATCACGAATTGATTTGCAATCAGCACACGTTTTGAATGTCCAAAAATGACCATCAGATTTCGATGCAGTGTAAAAATAAGACTCCCCTAGAATAATATCTCTATCACACTCCCCGCATTTATGTAATTTCCTTGCTGTACGTTCCGTAATTTTTTGAAAGTCAGGTAAATAATCAACATCAATATCAATCTGACATTCACATAAGTTCATAATTCCCCCTTTTCCTTTAGGATCTCAAGCACCCTCCGGTAGTTCGCAAGCTCGTTTTTGTGATACCCAACTAACGAATCATACGGAGGTTTAGTTGTAAGCGTTTCTATGTTGAGCTTCTGGTTTTCAATCTTCTCCTCCACCCATTCAATCAATTCTTTGTTGATCATGATTCCCCCTCTTCTTTTTCATCTTCCGTTTCGACGGTTTGTTGGCTTTTTCCATTTCGCTTCTCTTCCTGGCGTCCTCTTTTAATCCAGCCAAATCTGTACCAATAAAAACTTCCTTACCGCCAGTTCCCGTTGGCATTGAAAGGCCAGCCGCTAATAAAAGTGGAATTACTTTACTCACGACTCCCCCTTCAGCACTTTCAATAGCACGGCTTCAATAACCCCCAAATCTCGGCAGATTGCCGAATCGTCGTTTCATTTATTTCACCTTTTCTCATGATTTCACCTTTGGTGATTTTAAAAGACTATTAAGGTCAAAAGGTTTTGCTCCTGGTAAAGAAGCTTGAATAGTTATCAAACCCTGCCCAGCAGCTGCTTGAACTATATCATCCGGACAACCAGCACCCAGCACTGATCTTGGAGTAAGGAGGTTCCATAACCCTAATAAATATCCAAGCCCCATTGCTTGCAATCCAACTCCCTGATCATCAAGATCAGCTCCAATTTCAAAATAACCATGTTCTTTTCCATCAAGCCATTGTGGAAAATAAGCCCGTACTAATCTCTCATATTCTTCTTTATTTGGATTATCTACTAAGGTAACTTTAAAAAAAATCATATCCGCTATATGGCCGGTAGGCTGAACTTCTTGAGGATTTTCTGGGGCATCAATGCATCTCCCACAAGTACAGGCACCACGCATTGAATGACTAGTAACATAATCTCTTAAAAAAATCATTTTTGATTCTCCCTTTATTTTAATTATTTTACTTTACCAATACCAACTTACATCGAGTAAGTATAGTTTCCTTCCTACCATTATATTCATTATGACCTTTCACAGAACCTTTTAAATTTACAACATTACCTTCACTAAAAAATACTGTATCAGAAACTTTCTGTGGTCTACTCGCAAACCATACAAACAACTGCCCTTTAGGTGATGTAAATTTGTAAATGCTAACTGAACCAAAAACACCTTCAATTGCAATAATCTTATCAATTTTTAAACCATTTAATTCTACTTTTTGTTTTAATTCACCATAATACTCATTTAACAAATTGCTCTTTGTACCATCAGATAATTCACCAAGATATTTCCTGAAAGTAGGTACCATACTAACAGCAACACCACGATATTCAACAGGAACCAAATTCCTGGCTGCGAGTGCCTTTACATTATGTAGATATGAATTAGTTTCCTCTACTTCTTTAAAATATTTTATTAATTTTTCAATAAAGTCACCATCAGAATCAGACCTTAACTCATTAACTTCCTTACGAAAAAGACGATTATTTTCTGACTTATCATAAGAAAAATAACTACCCACAATATCTGCTGTAGATGGAATATTTTGTATTTTAGCCTTGGCTTTGGAAACCCAACCTTCCTTACGAATAACTGCTATTGTAACACTAAGTACATTTTTTAAACTGTTATAATCTCTACTACACCCAGAACTCCAATACCTATCATCCTCCCAATCTTCTGCGCCCCCAGCAATTGTATATAACTCTACCATATTACGATAAAATTTTAAGATTTCCTCTGGTGACTTATGGCCAAGAAAATCTGCAATACAAGTACTACCAACCTGCCTGAACCCCTCAACCTCACTATATACGATAAACGTATTTTTTCTAAATCTATTAACCCGGCAATGATCACAAGTTTGCCCCTTAGAAAAATACTCTAGAGGAACTTCCTTACCCGGAATAGCATTCACCATAGTGCCCAATTCCCTGTCATGGTCCAATCTAGCAATAAATTCCCACCCCCTCAACTTAGGAGCAACACCATCAAAAGTAACCAATCTAAATTTTCTATAAACTGTGGATTGGAAGACTCCAAATTCATCATGGGATATAATAAATGATTTTGTTACTTCTTCCCCTACTGTGTAGGAAAGGATTCCATTTTTAAAGGTTAATAATTTTTTAATGTATTTATCAAAAATCTTTGTTACCTTATCAATCTTACCAGAAGGAATTAAAAAAGATTGTTTTTCTTCCATTTTATTTTCCTTACTTTTTATCTACTGAAAAGATATCATCACCATTAACAAAGTGAATCTGGCCTTCAAACTTAATTTTAAACTCAGGGTGTTTTTCAAGCATTCCATTAACCATCTCAAAATCAAGTACTTCTGCTTTGAATTCGAAATCATTATTGATGCTTTCTGACTTTACCCAGACATAATCACCAACTCCGATAGTTACTTTTTCATCCCCTCGAATAGTTGTTGTTGTTTCTTTTTTCATTTTGTTTTCCTTTGTCTTTATCATCTTATTTATATAATAATGTTAATTTAACATAAAGTCAAGTAATTTGTTAAAATAAATGAAAGTTTTTTTATTTATTTTTTAGATTCCACAAATTCATTAATACAAAATCTTAACTCCTGCTCCGTATAACCCCAAATTAACACCAGTTTACACCAAGAAACCTTTGAGGAAGAAGACCTAGCCATACTTACAAGTTCCCCTATAAACACCCGCTCATCCTTTCTCAAATCACAAAAAGGAATTGACTTAATATCTATTTTATACCCTCTTTACTCTTTTCCTGCTCCACCTGTAACTCAGCACAAACAACAGTAATCAATTTTTCTAATTTATCGAAGTTAGTATTAATGTACTGGAATAATTCCTTATTTAAATAATTAAATCCATCAGTAAGTACAACAAAGGATAATATGGTAGCAATCATGCAATTAGATAAGGTCATTGATACATACACACAATTATCCTGTAAATCCTTTCTATATCCTAACCTCAGTGTCCTACCAACCATATCAGTAAGTGTAGCCCACAATACTATATCCTTTTTCAGTTCATCGGGCTCTAATGTGGAAATAATTCCATCAAAACTATTTTTCATTTACCTTCTCCTTTTATTGTGTCCAAGATCCATCTGGTAACTGTTTCCAAATATCCCGAAACTTAATCCAAGCAATCTGATTTGGAGCCCTGGAACCTTCTTTAACTGCCTCATCATACATCTCAACAAAAAAATCGTATGCTTCCTTATTTTTGAAAAAGATATTGTTATAATATACTTTTTTAAATTTTCTAGGATCACCAACAGTGGCTAATTTTGATTTTATCACTGGCTTCCCTTTTCTATTTTCTATACTAGTCATCTTCCAATCCGTAGCAGTACTAATAATATTAGTTATTTCTGGTATATCAGTCATAATTCCTCAATCTTATTATAATTATATTAAGATAAAATATCAAACCTCTTTTATCTTAATAACCAACCTACCCTGAACTATAGTAGCGGATTCAACCCGAACCTTCATTTGAGCTAAAATAACCTCTTTCTCAGAAGGAAACTCAGAATATTTCCAAATATCCAACTCCTGACTCTTTACCCTTCCGGGAAGAAACTCAATAAGAACATTATCATTAGAAGTAAAATATAATGCCTGGTCTCGACTAGACGTCCAACTAGAAGGAGCAGTATCAATATCAAAAGTATCCCCAGGTTTTAATTTTGAAAACTTTTTCATGTTCTCCTTAGAAAGATTCCCTAGCCCTCTATAAATTGACTGATCCCTTATTCCATTTTTATACTTATTAAATAATGCCTTGAACCTTTCCGATTCAGCAACTACATCAAAACCTTGCTTCTTGAAGCGTTCAATTGTCTCAATAGGCATCCTACCAGACAAATATGCCCTAATTGATGAATAGTTAGTATTACTCCACCCACGTATGATATCAAGCTCAGCAGAAGATACATGGTCATGAAAATATAATTTCTCCCCAGTACCAGAAACTGAGAAACTTGGCTCTACCACTGTACGTTTTAGTAAAAATGCTAGATCAGAACTATCATCCAACCGTACTATCTCACCAGAAGGCCTTACAAGAACCATTTCTCCATTAACCACTTGAACCCTTCCAACATCAGAAGAAATACCTCTAACAAATACAACCTCATCAGCAGCAAGTAACTTGTTAATTGGAGTTAATTTCCCACCAATCTTAGCAGCACTTTTTACTGTACTCACTAAATCTTTCACTGCAAACTTGGGTAAAAATCTATACTGTGGAAACTGCTCCTGTAGTAAAATCAATTCATCATTCAGATGAATCCTAGTTTTTATCCACTCCTTCATTGATAACTTACTAAGTGGTAGCTCTAACATTTGCCTAGCCTTGTTCAACCCAGCCCTTAAACCATCATGTACTGTAACTAATGACTCTGAAACATCTATTGCCGGAAGCCTGGTATTAGGATCTAAAATCCTCCCTGCTGGAGTAAGAGTGGTATCTGTTGGTGGTAATTGCCCAGCCTGAATCCCTCGGCTAATCCACTTATCAGGATCACCGCCCCGCATTTTACCAGTTTTTGGCTTAAATTCTAAATAGCAATAACATCTCCACAAGCATGGAGTATCCCCAGATCTAGGCACTGTGGGAATCGTTTGCCAAGTCCATCTCACCCTAGCATATTGTGGGCAAACATCACAATGTTCTGTTTGTGGAACCCCTAATCTCCAAAATATATCCATTTCAGAACCAGCTCCAGCCACCATTCCATTAAAAAACTGAGCCTTCCCACTAGCAGAATAAAATTTAGATCTGTCTAAATAATCAAATTTTTGTACCCGGTATCCAGGTAACTTCTTACCAGTAGTTGGATCTCTAGGAATCTTACTGGAAGGCATATGCTTTGGATCTTTTATATCGTTTAAAAACCCTTTAAAAAACCGCATCTCAGTTCTTCTTGCTTTATTCAAAAAGGACACATCTTTCCTATTTAATGCCAATTTATCATAAAATTCATTCCCTACAGCCCTTGCTCCGGCAGTAAATAACTTTTTATAATTCTCCCCAGACAGTAGTTTAAAATCCTGAACTGCCTTTGTCCATGAAATATTTCCAGCTTGAAACTTGGATACAATATCAATCATACCATTCTCAAAATTCCCCATAACTTGAGTATATTGTTTAAACCCAGCCTGCATCAATTCTGGATTTTCTAGCCCCATGGACATAAATAAATTAGTTTGTGATTGAGCAATTGGATCTTGAGTATTAAATTTCCCTATATAACTTTTATCAACTTCCTCCAGTACCGGAATAGCATGTAAAAGAATATCCAATAACACTATTAATAATCCCTTTTAAACTTCCTTTTTATCCTTAGCATCAGCCGCCCTAGCTTGCTTATAGGCAACCAAATCCTTTATATTATGTAAAATAGTTCTTACAGCAGGATCTTGCCTAATCTGCCTTGACTGCTCCGGAGTAAATAAAAACTGACCTTCATCCTCATCATCAACTTCAAATATCTCAGCATAAAGATCTTTTTCCTCCTGGGTAAATCCTAATAATTTATCATAAATCCATTCATTGTTAAGACAGCCAATATCAATAACATATGTCTTTGCTACCTCAGCTTTCAGCTTCATCATTTCCCACTGTAGTAGTTCATCAGTAGTATTTAACTCAGGAAACTGTATAGACCATGCAAAACTATTTGGATCAATCCCAGCTAAGGTAAATACAATCTCATAAAACCGTTCCAATCCTGGTACCAATTCGTATTGCCGTCTTCTTACCTGACGGGAAAATTGTACATCAATTTGAGTAAGTGTAGCCCTAGACCTAGTATCCGCCTCTAACCCTACGTAAGCCTTAGGAACAGAAACCGCCATAAGAAACTTAGTTTGTACATATTTCATATCATCAATACTTCCTATATTGGCATCACCACTAAGTACTTTAACATCTTGATTAGATCCTTCACGAATTGGATAAAAAATATCCTCATCAACCATTGGCGGATTATCACCAATGAGTATTCTCCCATCTGACCTCTCTACAACTTCTTTTTTAGTAACCCTAGATTTAAACTTATCCAGATATTCCCAAACTTCCTCTGGTGGCAGATTAGTGACATCCACCCCAAACGCATACCGCATCCAAGCTCTAGTAATTCTACCAATGACTAAGCAATCATCCATCCAAAGCAATTGCCGACCTATCCGCTGAGAAGCATTGGAAAAAAGAGATTTACCAAAACCATAAGTACCCCTACCAATTTTGAAATGAATCAACCTCCACCAATCAAAATAAATTAGCGCATCATCTGGCATATCCGGAGCCTTCTGATAATATGGATAATCATTATCCTTGACTACACCACGCTCATCCACATTTGCGAAAATTTCTCCTTCTGGAAGTTTCTTTAACTTATCTATCAAATAATCTCCAGCAGGAGTCTGTATCACTACCACTTCCTCAAAATCATCCCCAAATTTTGTTAAATCTCTAGCAATTTCCCATACATGTTTTTTTATTCCTGTTCTATCCTCCGCATCCTTAATTAATGCTTCCTTCCTCTCAGCATCTGGTGTACCTTCTTCAATCAGAACCTTATAGGTCTCCGCCCCACCAATTGCACCACTAACTATATTATCCGCATATATATTTAACGCTGTAGATCCTTCCGCTAAATTCCTATCCAAAAAATCAAAAACCTTATACTGGTCTAGTCTGGAAAAATTTGGATTTACAGCATTTTGATACCATTTAGTTAGTGCATAATATGCGCTAACACCATCCCCCCTTGGAATAAACTGCGTTGTTTTCTTCCCTATAGATTGCCCACCTGATTTTGGCTTAAACATGGTATCACGCACTAAGGCCACAAATCCCGCATTTCTCTCCTTATCTTGTTTCATTAGTTTTATAACTCCATCACTTTACCGGTATCCCAAGTTTTCCACTATCAGCACTTTTCTGCAAATAGTCAAACATAATTACTTCATTCTCATTTTCTGGATCTTTTGTTGTAGTTTCAATAACTAATTCGGTTTTCCCCTTTGGCATCAACCCAAATAACTTACTCAAAAATCTATCAATATTCTTCATTTTATCACCTTCCCTGCCCTCACTAGAGTGCGGAATTTTTCCGCCTCATCCTTCATCCTCCTGTCTAAGGTATCTTTTTCCTTCACAGTACTATTTAATGGTAACCTAGCATCAAGCTCCCTTGGTGAAACTCTTAATTCATTTGTAAATAAATTATACACCGCCCCAGCTAAAGAGTCGGAAACATCCTTACTGCCGTCTGCCGGATGATCAACCTTTTCCAACCTTTTCTCTAGCCGCACAAGTTCAGTAATTACTGGCTCATAAGAGTACATAACCATTCTACCATCATAAAATACATCTTTAAGTACTCGGTAAGGAGTAAAATCTGTATCCACGCTAAGATGCCCACAAGTAAGACCTTTAGTTCTAACAATCTGCATAAAATCAGAAGACATCATTTTAAGATCTAAGGAGCCTACTGCAAGATACATCCCATGGTTCTGAAGTTGGTACAAAATGGACCTAACATTACCAAGTTTAATCTCACCACCATATGGAGGAACTACCCTCAACATTAAATCTGTTTCTATAATGGGCCTATCCTCATATACTCCGGGCTGTGGACATACCTGCCTCCAACCGCATGTATGCACAATACTTAACCCTAAGGCGTCACCACTTAAAGAAATATCTATATGCCAATATCTTGCCTTATTTGGGTGCCGAATTGGTTTCCATCTCTTTTTTTTCTCATTGTACTTGAAAACTTTATTTATCAGTAACCGCATACCATCCTCAAGAGTCGTTTCCTCAGCCGCCCATGGGTGTATAAGCCCTTGGTCAGTCCCTGATTCAGCAGCAGTATATATTACTTCTATATCTGTAAAAAATGGATTAATAGCCCTAGTCACCTCCCCACCAAAATCCCGTATTGAACCATCTAAATCTCTATAAAAATCATCCCAAAAATCAATTGGTGGTTCAATCACTTTACCATTAATCCTAGCTTCTGAATCAATAACAGATATAACTTCTTTTGTTTTCAAATCTACTCTATCAAGTAACCTCGATTTCCTATTTGCATCCCCAACCTCCACCCGGAATGTTTGTTCACTAAATACTGGCCTACCAGCAACTGTAACTCCTCTTTTACCTTCCCACTGGCTCTTTTTTATATACTTTACTGTATTCCCTAAACTACCATCTTTTTCTGCCTCTAAAATCCTACGCTCAATAAAATCCTCAGGTACCTGTGCAGATGAAACAAGAAATAACTTACCTAATTGTATCCCACCACTTAAAAACCTGGATTTCATCCTTCTAGAAATAGTATCATATAGTTTCTGGGCTGGGTCAAATCTATCACCAAATGCCCGTTTAGATTTTTCCACAATCCTAAAAAAGTTCAACTCATCACAAGCCCCACCATAAATATCATCACCTAAAGCACTTAAAGATTCCCCCGTACCCGGCTTAAATATAATCTGTTGACCACTTCTTTTTACTTTATCATTTGGATCAACATTCCATTCCATAGTATCAATTAACCGTTTATTTCTACAGAATTTCTCCTGAAAGTATGGGGAAGAATCCAACATAGTTTTAACCCTAGTAAAAATTACTTCCTTTGCCTTCTTCCCACTTACACTCATATTGATGAATACTAAAGGAGAGGTTGGAGAAGCCCCTAGCCATCTATGTGGATCAATATATACAGATAATTGGCCAATCATGTAACATAATCCAATAGTGGTTACAAAAGTTTTCCCATAACCAATAGCACCACCCAATATTATTTCAATATAACTCTTTTCTGGATCAAAAATATCTTCTAAATCAGGACGATTTTCTGGATACAAATCTTTGGCAATCTTACCAAAGTAATAATCATCATCTAAAAACTGTTGAATAGATACAAATGGATACCCTTCTTTGTATATTCCATTTAAACCTGAGTCAAGGGCATCAATAGAAAGCCCAGAATGATAGATATTTTCAATTATCCTACTGTTATCCAACACAGTTATTTTCTCCCAGACATTCTCTTTTTAGCCTTCTGAAGTTCCTTGGTAAACCATTCCAGCATCTCAAACTTCTTATCTTCCAACCGCCCCATTAATTCATCCCTAATATCCGAGTCCAACCCAGAAAGTGATTCCTCAATAAACCCCTTTCTAACATCCTGTGCTGCTCCCTGTAGTACCGGCTCCATCTCTGTAAGAAAATGTTCGGTTTCTATCAACCATTGAAGTACTAATCTAGCAACAGCAACCTCTCTATTAGCCTCTGCTGCAAATTTCTTTTCCGCTAATCTTTCTGCCTGGTAAGTTATAAACTTAGAAAAGTGTGCGTAAACCTTATTATAAGCCTCTAACTTAGCTCTAACTTGGCCAATATCCTTTAACGCCAGATCAACAGCTTCTGATTTAATAATAACAGTAGCCTCAGAAATAGTTTCTATTTCAGTAGTAACAGCTTTAAAATTATTCTTCATTTATTAACCCTTTATAAATATAGTATGGCAAATCTAACCATTCTCCATAGTAAAAACCAAAATATTCAATGATTCTCAGCAATTTTTTTTAGTACTAATTTTACCGCCTCATCAATCTTGTACTCCCTGCCTGTAAAGATTGGGTGTTTCTGTACATCCAATATACATTTACTCTTTAACTTATCCACACCATCTTTAAGAACAAAGAGATCCTCAGGATTCTGGGTGATATCATGCACAGAAAAATACCCAACACCATACTTATCAGTAAATAATCCTCTCATATCTTTATTAAATTTTTCAACATTTTTCCTGTAAATTGTTTCCACTATTTTTCCCACTGTAGTACTTGTTAATTTCATACTAGGAAGCCTGTTTCTTTGGGAGTAATATATATTCCTTATTGTATATTCAGGAATACCAAAATAATGGGCTAATTGTTTTACATTCGTATGATTATTTAAAATAGAAAGTGCATCAACAATAATTTTATTTCTAAAAGTTTTCCACATAGTATCTATCTTTGGAAAACATATTGTTCTACCATTGTACAGTATCATCAACTTTAATACCGTATCCTGATCAAAATGGGTTAATAAATCTGCAATAATAGAATCTGGATACCTACTCTGTACTTCAGATAAACTTTCCTTAATTATATCGGACTTCGATTTTTTAATCATCTAGTTCATCCACTTCCATAAGTAAAGAATCAATAGGAACACAATTAATCTTTGAATGCTTAGATATCCTTGTAAGACTAGAATCCATAAAACCCCTTACTTTGAAGAAGAAAAAATTAACAGGAACAGTATCTTCAAGGCTATTTCTTAACTTGTCTATATTTTTCCAATTCTTCCAAATACAAAGTAAAACATCTTGCCGTATATCATCATAAAATTCTGAAAAATCAGGAAACCTGAGTAATATCTTATTAATCATTGGTATAAGAGCGTGCAATAAAGACCTAAAATCCTCTTCTTTCCCAAATGTAATATAGAGTATTGATAATGCATTTATTTCATCTTGGTCATACATTACAACATTTCCCTTAATAGTAACTTAACCTCCCCTGATGTTGTAAAGAACATAGCCTCATTAAGCACTTCTTTCATCCTCTCCTTTGTAATACTAGCAGGATCTTCCTCACCTGATAATCTACACAATTTAGGAATATGCCCAAAACCTTTTAATGTCCTAGCTATCCTCATAGCCCCATCCAGGGCATCCCCATCCAACATTATGTAAAAACACGTATCCAATTTTAAAAGTTTAAAAAGCTGCCCATTATGCAGCTGTTTCCCATTAATAGCAATAAAGGCACCACCATCTTTGACAGAACCTAAAATTGCATCAAAAATCCCTTCTACAATCACAACATAAGGTGGGTTATTCTTCCTTACAGCATCCCACCCAAACATACATTCACTGGTTGTATTTATAGTTTCCCCATGGTGAGGAAATAAATATTTTGGTTTCACGCCTTCTAGAAAGGATCTGGCCACAAAACAAACAATCCTACCATCCTCTAAAATAGGTACTAAAACCCTCCCATAGTACCTACCAAAAGATGCAAATTTAATATTATAGAACCTTATTAATTCTTTAGTAAATCCTCTACTTTTAAGGTATTTTAAAGCCTGCCTGTCAAGTTGATCATGTATACCAGTAACCTTTCTAAACTGTAAAAAGTCTGTTTCCGTATGCCGCTCTTTCTCAACTAATCCAGGCCCGCTTTCTATCTCATCCCCATTTCCATAATCTAATGCTAACTGCCTAATAGTACCTTTTTTCCCACAAAAATGGCAAATAAAAAACCCCACCTCAGCGTTAACATAACAGTGATTATGGGTAGGATGATCACCACAATATGGGCATCTAATGCAGTATTCCTGATTTGATTTCCATTCCCCATCAAAAATATCATCAATTAGCATATCCCACCATTTTGATCCAAAAAATGCCCCAGGTCGGATTTGAACCGACACTTGGTGAATTTTAAGTCCACTGGCTCTTCCAATTGGCCTACTGGGGCATAATGCCATGGAGAAGATTCGAACTTCCAACACATAGGTTCTAAGCCTACTGCCTCTACCTTATTTGGGCTACCATGGCAAACAACCCTCCTTGGATTCGAACCAAGATTGCCGGGATCAAAGCCCGGTGTCCTACCATTGAACGAGGGGGTTAAGAAGGGACAGGGTGGAATCGAACCACCGTCTCCTGATCCACAGTCAGGAATTCTTACCAATTGAACTACCGCCCCAAATAAAGAAAAATGGAGTGAGCCAGATTTGAACTGGCATCTCCCCAAAAAACTTTTGGGGGCTCTTCTTATTAATTGAGCTACCACTCCATACATTTTAAATTACCGTCTCCATTTGTTTAAGTTCTTTAATACGCTCTATAGCATTATTCAATTCTTCTTCTTCTAATTTTACTAAACCAATTATAGCACCATGAAAAAGTTGTATTATTTCACTCACTAAAAGTGGCTTCTTTGGGATATAAAGTGATTTAATTATTTTATCCCCAGTAAAAGAAAGTATTTCAAAGCTGGAAGTGGATTTTACTGTCATTTTTAATTTTAAACCTTCCTTAATAATCATTTTATTTTTCCCCTAAAAATTAATGGTGGAGAAGGTGGGAGTTGAACCCACAATTCCGGGCTTCCAACGCCCAGCTGTTACCAGCAACATCTCTTCTCCACTGCAATATCTTTCATGTTTATAGTATAAAATAATTAACAAATTCTATCAAGATTTCAGTTTTTCAAGATAATCCAGTACTTCTTTCTTATTAAGTGGGTATAATACCTGCTCTGCACGGCTCTTATCCACATAGACGGTTACCCCCTTAAGTTCATACAAGTACTCCTGTAACCAACTGGCTAATTGGATTACAGAGGTTCCCGCTGGAAGATTAACAGTCTTACTAATAGCCCCATCAATGTATTTTTGAATACTGGCTTGTACCTCAAAATGTTCCTCTGGTGTAAGATCATAAGAATCTACAAACCAATCTGGAATCTTCTCTTTTTTACAGAGAATCTCTTTATATAAAGGGTGAATATATATCCGCTCTCCTATTTTATCCTTCCTACAATAGGCCTTGGAAAACAGCGGCTCTATACCACTAGTAACCCCGGCAACAAGAGAAATAGTACCAGTAGGAGGACAAGTTAATAACGCAACATTCCTAATACCAAACTTCTTAATACGTATCCTTAGTTTTGCCGGCAATTTCCGAATAAACCTAGCCTTACTAAATTCCACAGTATCAAACTTAGGAAATACCCCCTTTTCAATTGCCAATTCTACACTAGCATTATATGCCTCATCCCGAATAAATTTAAATAACCGCTCTATCTCCTCATTAGCCTTTACTGAACCATAGCGTAGTTTCTTCATAAAAAGATAATCTGCTAATCCCATTACCCCTAATCCTATCCTCCTACTATCCTCAGCCACAACCTTCATTTCATGTATAGGAAATGTAGTAAGATCAATTACATTATCTAATAACCGCACAGCAAGAGGAATTGCTTTCGCAAGATTAAGCCATTTTGTACTACCGTCCTTAGGATTTACAAATTTTGGTAATACCAAAGAACCTAAATCACAAGAACCATATGCTTGTAAAGGTAACTCACCGCAAGGATTAGTTGCTATTACTGGGGCGTAATAGAAGCTATTTGCCTTTAAAAGATTACTCATATTAATAATCCCAGGTTCTGCACTAGTAATAATATTTTTTAAAATCTTATGCCATAAAACCTTAGCCCTAATCTGTTTGTATTCCCTGGCACCATAAGTAAGTTTCCAAAAGTCATCACGCTCTACCGCCTCAATAAACTCATTTGTTATGGCGACAGAAATATTAAAATTTTTTAATTTATCATGTTTTAATTTTGCGTCAATAAACTCTTCAACCTCCGGATGGGAAATATCAACAATAGCAATAGCAGCTGCCCTCCGCTGCCCCCCACTCTCTATCGTAGTAGCAACAGCATCAAGAGCAGTAATAAAAGACACAAGACCAGAAGAATACCCACCCTTACCTTGGATCTGTGTTCCTTTTGGCCGGAGGGAAGAAAAATTTATACCAACACCACCTCCAGCAGCCCATGTAATCAAAGAATCCTTAATACAGGTACCAATCGCTTCTATATTATCCCCAATTGGAAGTACAAAACAATTCAACATATTCCTATTATACTGCCCAGCATTCCTTAGAATTCTACCACCAGGAAGAAATAATTTTGAATTTATTAAATTAAAAGTATCCTCTAAAACTGCCTTATCACCATCACTTTTTGAACAAAGTGCTATAGCCACCCTTCTTGCCAATGCTTCCCACTTCTCACCATCTTGATAATATCTAGATTCTGCAACAGTTTCCTGGTGCTTCAAATCCACATTAAGATACCTCATACTTGCCCCAAAATTTTATGAATCTGACAGGATAAACGCCACTTTGGATTCTTTCTAAGTAACTCAAATACCACAGCAAAAGCACTTCTAATATCCCACAATGGGGCGGTATTTTGGTATTCCTGGGCAAGTGCTGGCTGTAAATAATAGTACTTAAACCCCATATTTTCATAGTACTTTAAATTAAATTCTTCTACATCCCAGTTATCTATTACCAATTTTAATTCATCCCCATCTGTAAAAAATGATTTTGTTTTAGGGGAAATTGTCACCCAATCCAGCCCAAGCCTATCCTTATTCATTAGGACGGTACCATTTGTTTCCACAGCAACTTCCTTCACCTTTCCAACCTTTAACAATCTAATTAATTCAGTAAGACTTTCATGATCTTGTAAAAGTGGCTCACCACCAGTGAATATCATAAAATCTGAAAATAAAATAGATTCTAAAAGTTTATCTGCCAACTCTCTAGGTTGATATCCCCCACCACTTGCGGCGGTCTGTGCCCAAACAGTATCGCAAAACTCACACCTCAAGTTACATCCAGAAAATCGCACAAATGTTGCCTGTCTACCGGCATGAAACCCTTCTCCCTGAATCCCCTTAAACATTTCTGATACAATTAAATGTTTACTCATTATTATCTACCACTATAGCACTAGCAATATCAGATTCCCAAACCTGAACAGACACTAGTTTTATCTTATTCCGGATGGTAAGGGAATAATACTGTAAGTCCGCCCCTACCTGACTAAAAATCATATAGGCAAGATTCTCACATGTAGGGTTTCCTGATGTTAAGGCAATTCTTCTAAGTCCAAATTTACCAATCATATCAAATAGTGGATCAGAAGGATTCAATAAAACACTATGGTCAAAATTAGAAATAGTTTTAGTAAATAGTGATTTCAAAACCTTGAAATCCACTACCATTCCAGTATCCCCCACTGGTCCACTAACTGTAAATCGAACTTTCCACGTATGGCCATGAAGATTGACACAAAGACCATCATGGTCTAATAGCCTATGTGCCGCATCAAATTTTAATTCCATAACTAATATAGTATCCATCCTTTCCCCCTATTTACCAGCCAAAATATTTCTCTTACTAAGATCCTGCATTTCCTTCTCCAAGTTTGTAGTAACTAAAACACCAGCGTTTGGATAATGGATATCCATGAACCTTGTTAAATTTCTTTGAAACTCTTCCTCATTATTATGAATATTTTCCTCTACCGCTACTATAAATGCCTTAGTCATAGCAAAATGGGTATCTAGGATATTAGCAATAGTACCCATAGTGATTTTAAATTCAAGATCTAACCTTTCAGTCAACCGTTTATTCCGACGTAATTTATTACGTGTATGTTTTAAAAGCTCTATTGAGTATATGAGCCTTGAGGCAATTTCAGACAGTTTAACAGCCTCCTTGCCGGCATATATCTTTGTAGTTGGAACACCAGATTTAGTCTTTTTACTCTTACTCATTAGTTTTCTCCACCCACTGCCATAAATAATACATAGGCGGATTCACTGTTTGATACTTCCTAGCACCAAACATCCGTATTTTTGTTATATACCCATGTTTTTCGAGAATTCTAAGATCACTCCTTAATAAACCAAACTCCCCTGTTTTTATGGCCTTCTTTTTTCTGAATACTTCAGTAGCACGGGAAAGAAGTTCATTAGATATAGGCATCACATAAACTCCTTCAATTTCTTTTCAATGGAAATGGCATATTTTAAACTTGCCTTTGGAGTATCAGAGTTTACGGCCACCATAAGATTACTAACCGCCATAGTACTCCACTGATATAATGAAAAGGTTAGTTTCCAATCATCCTTAGACGCCACACCACCAGCAATGAATTTCAATTGATAATCAACAAGCCTTCTTATACCTAACCTAAAGTTCCATATTGGATCATCAACATACTCTAAAACTTGTTTTTTAGATAATCCCTTTAACCCAAAATATCTATCCAAACCATCAATAGCCGTAATATACATATGCTGTGTAAGCCCCATCGCCCCAGCATAAGATTCTACAGTTGGATCAAAATTACTTTCTACATCAATCCAGGCAAAAATCTTCCAGTATTCTAATCCAATTGGAATTTCCCCAGTTTCCCCATTATATTTTTGATGGTAAGTATAAGTTAATAGTGCTAAATTTCGTAAAGTATCATCATCCATATACTCCCTACCATTCTCAAACCAAATATCTAAAATTTTCTTATAAAGTAAAACCTCATTAGATACAGTCTTAAAGGACTCAACATTTCCCATAATTTTAACATACTCAACCTTTCTTTGGGCCCTTTCTTGAATAATAGCGTAGGACAAAACACCAAGGCCAATAAAACAAACGCAAAGAGCAACATTAAAAGCTACTAAACTACTTTTTTTCATTTTGATTCTCCTTTACTTTATTATAAAATATTTACTCATAAAAATCAATTCTACTATCCTCTATAATGAGCAAAATCAATCCAAGAAAAAACCTCACTCAGTAGAATAAACGTACAAAATACCTCATCACTAAATATAGTATAAAACTTAGAATCTGGAACACCAAAAATATCTAATAAATCATTAAAAACAGGCTGTGATAAAATAGCAATATTATTTTTCCCATATAATTTAAAAACCACCATGGGCAACTTCCCAGTAGGAATTGAATCCAATTTAGCCTGCTCCACCCAATCAAACATAGCAGATTCAGCGGAATATAACCCAGAAAAAAAATGCTTTACATTCTTTGCATTCCAATTCTTACATTCAATAGAGAAAGGAAAAGTAGAATCTGGTTCCAGCTGTCCTGTACCATCCCCACCATCTTTAGCAGTAAATAAAAATGGTGATATATCCCCACAAATAATCCTTTTATCCCAACCGCCGGATTTTGGTACCCTTTTAAATACACCTTCATTATTGGGGTAATACTGTTCAGTAAATAACTTAGCAACAACCAACTCATATGCACCACCTTTTGGTCTTTGCCTACCCTTTTTCAATATAAACTCCTATTGTGGCAATATAATATTTTACATAAAGCATTATTTCACCTTTCTAAAACTTAAACACTCAGTTTTTACCTCGCAATCCATCCTAACTCACCACTAATGGCTTATCAGGATCTGGACCATATTTATTAACCGTAAATCCATAGCTACAGTGGAATACCTCAAAACCAGGCTCAACTGTTAATATTGAAACAACCCTCTTTCCATCCTCCCCATCATCCTCACAAACATCAAAACTATGTACCTTAAATTCAGCAACTAATAACTCTCTCCAAGTAAGAATAAATGATTGTATATAATTACCATGGCATAAGGATGCCCCAATTTTAAGTTCCTTGAAAAGAAGAGATTTCTTCCTCATTGCGGCTGGATAAAGTAGCCTATACTCCTCCTCCTTTTCTGGAAATTTCCGTAATGCACCATGAATCTTTTGTGTAAAACTCCAATCAATTTTCATTATATTTCTCCTTTAAAAAGCCTGTTCCCACTTTCTATTCTTTTCATTCCAAGCAATATCATGTAGTACTCGAAAAACATGTAAACAAAGACATTTCTCAAGTGTAAGGCTAGTCTGATCAAACATCCTAACAGCACCACGTAGAATTGTTTTATCCCAGAGACAAGGAAAATTTTTTACCATATCTAGCCACTGATCAATTCTTGGTACCCAAACTGGATTATATATGTTATGAATAACATATTCCTCTCTACGCATAACTACCCTATCTAGGCTACTTTCCATAGTAAAGGGAGTTATGTCCGATGGCATAGCCACATAAAAGTGCCTATCATATCCATACCTAAAATGGTCTTTTACCTCTATAAAGTCATATGAAAGAACCTTAAGGGAATCCCCAGACCAGACAAAATCACCATACTCAGGCTTCCAAGATTCCTGCAATACAACTGTATGGCACATATCTCTATAGTCCGTTGTTTTATCCATCATTTAACTCTGATATACCATCTTTTCTCTCTATAATAATAAGATTATCAAAATAATCCCTAAGTTCATTTTGATGGCTGATTACAAATATTGCCTTATCCCTGGATGATTCTTTTAACAAGTTTACAGTATTTTCAATCCCAACTATATCCAAACACTCAAATACTTCATCAAAAATTACTAAATTACAATCCTTTACACTTCGCCTAAAAATAAGACTCTGAAGTGCAAGAAGAATAGAAATATCTATCCTAGCCTTTTCCCCGTTTGAACAAGTTTCATACCCAACCTCTATATCATTAGCAAGTATCTGAACAGAAAATCTATCTCGTTTTTCACCACTTTTCAACGTTGCCTCTGTATCAAATCTAACTACCATCTCATCCCCCAAAAGAACAGAAGCATACTTACTAACCTCATCATTTAACTCAGGTAAAATCTCATCAAGTAGAAATGATTTTATTCCTTTAGGCCCAAATCCCTCTACCCAGAATTTATAATACTCAATATCTAATTCTATCCCAGCATATCCAGATTTTAACTCCTCATCTTCCTTCTCTGATTCAGCAATTTTACCTTTAAGTTCCTTTAATTGATCACCTATTTGTTCTTTTTCAGTTTCAAGTAACCTACCAATATTCCTAAGTTCTACAGCAAAATTACTAATCTTATTTTCAATCTCCCTAATAGTACTTTTTCTCCTCTCCATTTTTAGTTTCTCTGTATGAATAAACTCCTCTACTGCACTCTTTAATTTCAACGCCTCATCCAACTTCTTATCAAAAATAGCGGTTATTTTCACCACCTCCGCCAGGGCAACTTCATACTTTTTCTTGGCTTCATCTAATAATGGGGATAGTTTATCAAGCTCACCATGAAGATGTTCCAAAACCTCTGCAACTGATTTCTCATCTACTACAGAGTAACAAGTTGGACATCTTACCCCCTTCTCCGAGATAGTTACCGCCTGTATGGCGTCCTTTAAAGTAGAAACCTTAGCGGAAAGTGTACAATATGTGACATTACTTTTCTGAGTAATATCATTTAAATTACTAATTGCTGTAATCTTTTCTAGCCTGATTTCACTAAAAGCAGCAAAATACTTATTCTGTTCCTCATTAAGTTCCTCAATATTACTACTAGATTTTTCATACTCTTCCTTAGCTGTGGTAAGTTCTGCCTCTAAAACCTTCTTCTTATTATTAATATCCGCTGATACTAAAGCAGAATCGACTTCCTTTTTCTTAAATAATTCACCCTTAAGTTTTAACTGGCTATAGTCTACTACACATTTTTCTAAGTAGGCCTCTATCCCAGTAATCTTAGAGGAAATTTCACCCATATCCTCAATTAACTCTTTTATCTTATCCTTCACCATTTGGCATGGTTCATCAAAGATATTTAGCATAATCAATTCATCAAAAATCTTTTTCTTCTCTGTATCATTTGCCTCAGTAAACCTTCTAGCCTTTTCACCAAAAATTATTGCAGTAGAAAATAACAACCAGTCCAACCCAATAGTACTATCTATTAATTTTTGGGTTTCTCTCTTACTCAATTGGGTTAAATCCTGGGAACCCTTTATAAGACGTAAAGAACTACCTAAATCAGAGTCATTAATGGATCTGATAATATCATACTCACCTTCTTCCGTTGAAAATGATACATTCACAATACAGTTTTTACCTACATCCCTATTCACAATTCTATCAGCATCAGCATTTCTAATTGTTTTACCAAAAAATGCAAAACAAAGAACTTCAAAAAATGCACTTTTCCCTGCCCCATTACTATTTGATATAGTCCTGCCAATCACATCACCACCGACAAAGTATAACCCGGATGTGGGAAAGGTATACTCAAGGGTTTTAAAACTTAAAAAATTACTGGCACTAACCTTTAATATCTGCATCATTTTACCCCATGAAAAAATTCCCTACCGATAGTAACCAATTTATTTTTATCCAAATCACCCGCACGCATATCCACATATTTGGTTATAATATCCTCTGAAGAATCAGAAAATTTAATAGTAGATCTTAAGGATTCTTTCCCACTGAATTTATAAGTTATCCGCTTATGCCTAATCACCCCCAACTCACTTGGAAGTAATTTACCATGTACTGTAATCCTATAATAATCAACTTCTGGATTTCCTGGAATTTTAGTGCCATCATCATAATAATCAACACTGTAAAATTTTGGAGAAATTGTGTTTTCAATAAATTTAAGATCCTTTACCCCTTTATCAAAATCAAGTATCCACCATCCTCTCTTTCCACCCTCATCAGAAAATGTATGCTGAAGAGGAGCCCCAACACTTATAACATTATCCCTAACCTTAAAAGATTCATGACAATGCCCCAGAAATGATATCTTAAATTTACTGCTTAAAATATCGGCATCAAAACCTTTTTCCACTAAAAATCCACCATAATGTACCCCAATTATATCCTGATGCCCAAGGAAGACATCCCCAGATATTTTAGAAAGTACTTCATTCATACCACTAGTACTCCTAGTATATGGTGTAGTATACGGAATAAAGACATCATTACAATCCTCAAACTTTTCATGTAGAAACCCAGGTACATCTGCTATCTGTATTTGGTTTTCAAAGTTTTTAAACAACTCTAAAAATGCCGGTGAGTAACCCCATAATCTATAATCATGGTTACCGGGAATAATAAACAATGGAAAAAGCCTTGCCATATGATTAAAACAAGAAGATAACAATTTAAGAACTTGGGTATCCATATTATTTTTTAAATGAGTAAGATCACCAAGAAACAGTACCGCATCAACCTCATTCTCACTGGCATCCTTAGTAATCCTATCTAGTACAGTAACCTGCTCTGCTAATCTACTATTCACCCCATTTTCATCAATATAGCTAAATTCTTTAAAATTATGTCCATGTAAATCTGCAAAAATAAGAAATTTCATAGTATTCACTCCCCAATGGATAAAGCAGCCCTTTTTTTAAACAAAAGCTCAAACGGTTGAATAAACAAAGGAAACCTATCAATAGTATGCTGAAACCCATATTTATTTAATACTTCAATTACCCTAGTATGTAATTCATTTATATTTGTTAAAAAATCCTCTTTTATTGCTAAATTAAGCTCCCCATTATCCACCCGTATAAACTCCATAAGATCTCTCATTTTCGTAAATTCCTGCATATTTTCTGTTAGCAGGTTTATAAATCTAAGATCCTTATTCGGTATCTCTTCACCAGCAGATTCCTTTGGTACTTCCATAAATACCCGTTCTACTAACATCCTTGCGCCAACTTCCCCTATTCCAGATACTCCAGGTAAGTTATCAGAAGTATCACCAATCATAGCCTTATAATCAAGATAATGAGTTACTGGAAAACCAAATTCCTGCTCAAAAATTTCTTTAGTAATTTCAATCTTTTTAACTGGATTATATATTATAACATTACTAAATTCCGAAAATAGTAGAAAGAAATCTTTATCTGTTGAGCTAACTACAAATTCAACCTGTTCATCCTTAAATATGGTAGATGATAAATCAATTATACTATAAATGATATCATCCGCTTCCCTGTCCGGCCACTCTGCTTGAATGAACCCAAACCCACTAAAACAGGATTTCAAAATATCCACCTGTTCAAAAAATATTTCTCTTTCCCTCTTCTCAATCATAGTTTCATTTTTCTTTTTTCTATGGGCCTTGTATTCAGGAAATTTTTCCAATCTTCTAGGATCTCTACCACCATCCCATACTATAAATAATCTATCCGGAGTATGAATATTTAGGAGATTAGATAGCATATTTAACCCAAAAAATATAACCTCTGTACGCTGACCATTATAGGATAATACCTGGGAAGAGTGCCCCATATGTGCAAAATTATTACCATCAATGATTAAAATTTTCATTAACTTGTACTTTTATTTAAATAATTCTTTATTGTTATTATAATATTCCGGAAAAGACTTTTTCTTAAAACTTACATCAGTATCACCAACATTTGAAGCATAATTTCCTTTTCCCTTGTCAATCAGCTTCCCATGCCGAACAAAATAATCAAGTAATCCGCTATATGGATCTATTGGATAATCCGCCAACATTTCAAAATTCACAACTCCAAATGGTCTACATACCTTTGATTTATCTACACTAATTCTACCCTCATATCCTGTGACTTCTTTTGTTTGGGCATCCTTAATTTGCTTAGTAATCCTACAGTGTAACCTAAGAGAATATTGGAATTTCAAAGCCCTTCCACCCACTGTAGATGCCTGCTCTCCAAACATCACACCAACGTTATCCCTAAGTTGGTTAACAAACACCATACAGATTTTATGCCGGTGTACTTCAGGGGCTATCCGCCGTAAACCACTACCAATTATAGCTGCTCTTCTAGCGGGCACCATTCTACCACCCAAGTCACCAGTTAATTCATCCTTACAAGGAATAACAGCAATAGAATCCAGAATAAACGTTACTAGTAAATCCTTATGGTTTTTCTTAATCTGAGTGATTAATTTCTCCATCACCTCAAACGTATCTTCCAAAGTAAGAAGCTCCTCATCCGGATTAACAGAGACAATAGAATCCCTGTCTACACCAGTAAGATCCAAAAGCCCAGGGGCTAGTGAACGTTCAACATCCAAAAATATCACAATCCCACCAAGTTTTTGAGTTTCAGCAGCTATATGACAAACAAGTCTAGTTTTACCGCTGGAAAAATCACCGTATACTTCGGTGAACTTACCGGCGGGGATGCCCCCGCCGGTAACTATATCCATAGCAATATTCCCAGTAGGAACACGAAACTTAACAAGATCAGCAAAATGCAAAGAAAGG